>Ga0163154_10001493_pt1 | contig 35989 bp, 26 predicted proteins | sample OliLakLV19MP9P1_FD_148649 | JGI IMG/M metagenome (GOLD analysis project Ga0163154, IMG submission 148649) | Freshwater microbial mat bacterial communities from Lake Vanda, McMurdo Dry Valleys, Antarctica - Oligotrophic Lake LV.19.MP9.P1 | ecosystem: Environmental > Aquatic > Freshwater > Lake >... | reverse complement strand
GTTGAACGGCTTCAATGACGACATTTTTGGTCACATCCACACTATTCACACCATCACCAACGGTGACGGTATATGTGCCAGCACCCACATAGGCATGATTGGTGAATTGGTCTGTTGAGACAACGGAATTATCACCAAAATTCCACGAATAAGTATAAGCGCCTGTGCCACCAGTTGCCGACCCAGAGAACCCGACATTGAGGTCAGTTGGACTGGTCTGTGTAACCGTGAAATCCGCTGTGAGGGTTGGCAGTTGAACGGCTTCAATGACGACATTTTTGGTCACATCCACACTATTCACACCATCACCAACGGTGAGGGTAACGGTATATGTGCCAGCACCCACATAGGTGTGATTTATATTTTGGTCAGTACCAACCGCACTATTATCACCAAAATTCCATGAATAGGTATAAGCGCCTGTGCCACCAGTTGCCGACCCAGAGAACCCGACATTGAGGTCGGTTGGACTGGTCTGTGTGATGGTGAAATTGGCTGTGAGCAGGGGTAAAGCGTTAATTGTCACATCTTTAGTTACTGTGATGGTATTAGTACCATCGTCAATAGACAATTCAACGGTATATGTCCCTGGTCCAGCATAGGCATGACTGCCCGATGCGCCAGAACCTGTCACAGTATCACCAAAATCCCATGTGTAACTGTAACTACCCCTGCCACCAGTTGCAGATGCCACAAAACCTACTGTTAAGTCAGTATTATTGGCTTGGGTAATGGTGAAGTCACCCGTTAATGGCGGTGGAGGGGCTTGGATGGTAATTGGCTGTGTCACCGACTTTTTAGCGCCTGTACTATCGGTTACAGTGAGGGTGACAGTATATGTATTGGCACTCGCATATGTCACGCTTGTTGTGGCGGTGGGCTGACCAAACAGCGTTTGACCATTCCCGAAATCCCAATCGTAGGCAGTATAAATGCCACTACCACCCGTTGCAGTTGCGGTTAAATTTATCCGCAGTGGGTTATTTGTATCTGGCACGGCGCTAATACTGGCTTGAATGGGGTTGCCTACCGTGATTTGACGCGATACATTCGATGACCCACCAGGACCTGTCACCGTTAAAATGACATTATATGTGCCAACATTGGTGAATTGATGCGATGGATTTTGGTCTACACTGGTTGTTCCATCACTAAAATTCCACAAATAGTTGGTGATTTGTCCGCCTGTAGAGGCATTGGTGAATTGAACAATAAGCGGCGCAGAACCGGTTGTTTTATCCGTTGTAAACCCTGCTACGGGCGGATTGGCGCTTTGCACTGTGATTTGACGCGATACATTCGATGACCCACCCGGCCCCGTTGCTGTCAGTGTCACGGTGTATTGACCGGGGTTATTAAATGTTTTGATGGGACTAATTTCGGTGCTGGTCGTGCCATCACCAAAATTCCATGTAAACCCAGTGATAACATTGGTTGGGCTAGATAAGTTGATAAAACTCACGGTCAATGGGGCTGTTCCTGTGACCTTATCCTGTGTGAATGCGGCAATAGGTCTTGCTACTTGGGTATTTGTGGGGACAGGTGTTGGGATTCTGTTTTGAATGCGAATATTATTCACAACCACATTGCCCCAATTGACACCATTCCGCAAAAAGACGCGCAACCGTATTTGATATAAGCCATCGGGTGTATTGGATGTATTGGTATTCCAAATACCCAATAGCCCATTAAACACGGGTGATTGCACACCACCAGTAATGGGATACCACAAATTACTTGGATTGGGATCTGGACCATATTCCAGTTGATATTGCAAGAATTCGGGGTGCATTGCCGCCCCAATAACTTGGACATTACTTGCCACCACATTACCCGGTATAGGTGACAAGATAAACACATTAACAGGTTGTGCTGTTAATGTCGAAATAATGGGTTGTGGTGGTCTAAAACTCAATGTAGGGAATAATTGAGCCGTTGGAAATGCCTGTGGTGTTGGTAATACAACCACACCAGACGGCGTTCTGGTTGGTTGATTAGGGCTAGGCGAGGCTTGCAAGGCATTTTGTGTCTGTTGGGGCAAATCGGTCACATTGAGTTGTTGTTCGTCTGTTGCGCCCAAATTACACGCGCTGAGTATGGTTAAAAATAATATGCTGAGAAAAAGAGGAAATCCTCTTGCCCAGATACGCTGAATATTCATAAAAACTCCCTTTTGCAAATAGGTAATACACAATTGTTAACAGTTATTATAGCCTAAACTAAGGTACATAACCTGACGTATATGCACCGATAAGACACCGCTATAAACACACAAAGCGCATTTCTGCGCCTTGTGATAGGATATTGGGTTTGAGTGTATGATTTATATTGGCTTATGGTCTGACTGTGGTTAATCCAGTTTTTTCCACTTCGACCCAAAACTTCGAAACGTTGCGTAGCTTAATATATTCATAGCCCCGAATCATATCAGGTAATTCTGCCAATTTAACCGCTTTAACATAGTTATCATCGGCAAGATTTTCCAGACATTCGGTTATCATCGCACAGTATAATGCAGGCAATTGACGTTCTACACGTCTCACTTTTGCATAACCAAATACATCGAGAGGTGTCCCGCGGAGCATTTTCATCCGTTTGAGCATTCCATACATGACATCAAACCATCTGCCAAAGCCGATTTTCTTTTTAAGCCCAATGGCGCGTAGTATCGGCGGAAGAAGCATATACTTGATACCCGCTTTTTGCCCAAATTCTTCCGATAGTGTTTCTCTAAATTCTGGGCGGGTATGTAGACGAGCAACCTCATATTCATCTTTATATGCCATGAGCTTATACAAATATCGCGCCACAGCCTCTGTTAGTTGGTTTTTGCCAACACGGGCAGTCTCTTTTTGGAGGGTGTCGCGCACAAACATAGCATATTTTTGTGCATATGCTATGTTTTGATAAGCTATCAATTCTGGTATGCGAATTTCGAGTAATGCGAGTAAATCGCCTTCTGAGCCGATACTGTCAATCAGATGACGTGCTTGTGCGCTAATAACAGGTTGAATTGACAAATCGCCGTGTCTGTGAATGGTGATAGTCTTGACCCAATCAGGATTAGCAACCACCTGACGACCCACACGGAATGCTTGTATATTGGTCTTTACAGAAACACCGTTTAATTCAATGGCGCGTTCTATGGCTTCTGCGCTAATGGGCAATAATCCGCGTTGATATGCCGCACCAATCATAATACTATTTGCCGCCATGTGACTATCGAATAACATTTCTGCCAAACCGTTGGCATTGAGACAGACGGTTTCATCTTTATTTGTCACCTGACCTAACATATTCAGCAGTCGGCTGGTCTTTGGATATTGCTCAGATGTAGAAATTACCATTGCGCCTGTGGGGGTTTCGCTGGTCGAAACAATCGCACGGGTTTTGGCTTTGCTGGCACGCGACATATTGGCGGGTTCAACAGCCGATAACAGGTCAAATACCAAGAAGCAATCGGCTTGACCCGTTGAAATTCGATTCGATGTCTCGCGGTATTCAGTCATAATTTTTAGATTGGAGACAACAGGTCCACCTTTTTGGCTAAGTCCCGTTTGGTCAAGCCCCTGAATAAATTTGCCATCAAGCATCGCCGCAGTTGCCAAAACTTGATTGGTCGTCACAACACCTGTCCCACCGATACCCATCATATAAATGCTATATTCATCAGCTTGGGGTAGGGCAACCGCTGGCAAATCGAAATTCATATCAAAAACAGGTTTTTTCTTCTCTGTTTTCTGCGGAATAACTGTCACAAATGCAGGACAATCTCCCTTAAGGCAACTATAATCCTTATTGCATGATGATTGATGAATTTGTGTTTTGCGACCAAATTCTGTTTCAACAGGGAACACACTCAAACAATTTGATTTTTCGCCACAATCACCACAGCCTTCACAAACCGCCTCATTGATAAAAACACGCATTTCTGGCTCATCGGCTAACCCACGACGGCGCTTTCTGCGGAGTTCTGCGGCACATTCTTGGTCATGAATTAATACTGTGACACCATCAACATCGCGCAATAGACGTTGTGCTTCATCAATTCTATCCCGATGCCACACCTCAACGCGCTCCATCCAACGAGTCGTAGCGGGGTATTTTTCTGGTTTATCGGTGGTGATGATAATACGTTTGACTCCTTCTGCGAGAAGGGCAACGGTCATCTCTGGAAGTGCCATTCCACCATCAATATTTTGCCCGCCAGTCATAGCAACTGCCGCATTATAAAGAATTTTGTAGGTGATATTGACATTAGAGGCAACCGCTTGACGAACAGCCAACCAGCCAGAGTGAAACAGTGTGCCATCGCCAATATTTTGAAAAATATGATTGACATCCGTAAAAGGTGATGCACCAGCCCATTGAGCGCCTTCACCGCCCATTTGGGTAATGCCAATGACGGGTCTATCGGGGATGAGCAATGTCATTGTATGACAGCCGATACCACCCGCCACCAAAGAGCCATCTGGGGTGACGGTAGATGTGTTGTGTGGGCACCCGGAGCAGTAAAATGGGCTACGAGAAGCAGTATCCAGATTAATCATCCCGACAGAACTGCCATTGCGAATCTGATTAAGCCGATTTTCAATCTGTTCAGAGTCAATTCGTCCCGCAAGGCGTTTGGCAATCACCGCAACTAATGTATCGGGGTCTAATTCACCATAAGCAGGGATAAGCATATTTCCTTTTTCATCTTGTTTGCCGACCACAAGGGGGCGCTCTGTGCGATTATATAAAATATCGCGGATAAACATCTCTATAAAGGAGCGTTTTTCTTCTACAACGAAGATTTCTTCTAAGCCTTCTGCAAATTCGTTGACAATCTCGTTATCCATAGGGAATAACATGCCAATTTTGAGCAGACGAATCCCAAAACGGCGTAATTGGTCTTCATCGAGTCCCATTTCGTTGAGGGCTTGGCGCATATCATAGTATGTTTTTCCCGCCGCCACAATACCTAGCCACGCCGATGGGGTGGGTACGGTAATTACATTGACCCCATTGGTAGAAGCAAATCGTTTGGCGGCTTCTAGGCGACCCGTTACCAGTTCTTTTTCCATTGTAAGGCTATAGGGTGTGAGCAAATAGGTATTTTGGGTATGTTGCCACGACTTGCCATTATAGAAGAATTGAGGGTCTTCAATAATTACACGGTCTGGAGAAACTTCTGCCGTGCTAAACTCATCGGCAACATTTGTGACCAGCTTAAATCCGACCCATAAGCCTGAATACCGTGATAGCTCAAATCCCAGTCGTCCTAAATCTAATACTTCTTGCGAATTGCCCGGAAATAATACAGGTGATTGGGCATCATAAAACGCTACCTCAGAATGAGAGGGCAATGTAGACGATTTTGATATGGGGTCATCACCTGCGATAGCTAAAACACCGCCATGCCGACCAACGCCCGCAAAGTTGGCGTGCTTAAACACATCGCCACTGCGGTCTACACCGGGTGCTTTGCCATACCACATCCCCAAAACACCATCATATTTTGGTTGAGGGAGCATATTGGCAATCTGGCTACCAAACACGGCTGTTGCGCCGAGTTCTTCATTGACACCGGGCGTAAAAAAAACATGATGCCCAGAGAGTAATTTCTGATTTTGCCAAAGGGCAGTATCGAAACCAGCCAACGGCGACCCGCGATACCCAGAGATAAATGTTGCGGTGTTCAATTGACGACGTTTATCTGCGAGATGCTGGTCAATTGGTAATCTTACCAATGCTTGAATGCCAGATAGAAGGATATAGCCCTCAGATTGGGTAAACTTCTTGTCTAGGCTAAATTCTTTCCACGCTTCTTGTTTTTTTTCTGATGTTTGAATTTGATTAAGCATCGCAACCTCTTAATTTATATTTTTAGTGTATTCCGCATAATGTTCTGTTGTATAAAACGCACAATTTTACTTAACTATACAAGCATTTCTCATTTACGAACAGAGGAATTTGATGAGAATCATCCACTTGACCCCATGCCAGAGGATGGTAGAATTACACATATCCCCGCGCTCTATTCGTCTAGGGGACTAGGACGTGTCCCTCTCAAGGACAAAACACGGGTTCGAATCCCGTATGGAGCAAAAAAGCCTGTTGAATGCTTATCAGCAGGCTTTTTGTATTCTATAGGTTGTTTATGAGTCTATTCTCGTCATTACCCGTGATAAAGTACATTATCGAGGAGTTATAACCCTACGTAAATTATTGCATAGTCTTTTAAAAGTTAAATCTATAAATTCCCAATTATCTATGTTTCGATTCAAGGTATGTTGAGTCAATTGGCTATGTGCATTTTCTTGAGACAGTGGGTAAAGCAACATTCCTTTTTTATTCCCCCAACGGTTCGTAAAAATTTCTGATTTTGGGTCTATAAAGTGATAAACCTTATGTGAAGAATATTCTTCTATTAAAGCTACTACATCTACATTTAGACCTTTTTTTATTTGTGTGGGTGTAAATGCCCATGAGAAATAACCTTCATTATTCATTGGCGATGTTTTTATTTCTATCTTTACTATTCCATATGCAACCACGTCAACCCATGGATAAATTCTAAAATCCTTTCCGTGAAGCGCAGGAATCCCACGAGAGTGCAACTCGTGAATAAACTCTACTTCTCCATGTGGTTGTATTTGTTGTTTCTTAGGAGTTTTACTTTTTTCTTTCATGCAAGATTTACATGCTGCCGTGTAGTAATGCGTATTAGGGCGTAGGTAAAATTCAGATTCGTCTTTTTCTTTTTTACAGTAGATACATTTTTTCATATGCACACTCCCCATTTACTATCGTGTACACTAATTATATCACAATACTTGTGATAGGAATATTATTATCGCAAGTAAAAACACTTCTACCACACAGCATCGGGAAACGTGTTTACTCCTGCATGAACTCCGATGCGCTTATACATCTGCAATCCACTGAATGGTTGTCCCAAGATACCATCATGGATCGCCCAAGACCGACCACGCACACTTTTCCATGCCTCTGGTTGCCGAAACGGATTCTCTGCTGTGAGTTGCTCATGAAATTCGCCACCGGGCAAAAACTCGTGGTGAATCCGTTTCATCTCTTGCAATCCCTTCATATAATTAAACCCATACCGTTCAAACGTGATGGCGTTGGTGTATGCCAATGGCTCGATAAAAAATAAATCATGCCCCATGCTCTTTACAAAATCCTCAAAGAACGGTACGGATTCTTTGAAAACACGTAACCCGCGCCGAATCTGACCCGGAGATAATCCAGCATTCATTGCCGATGTCTCTGCGGGGATATTGCGGGTAATTGTCCCAAATTGGGTGGGATTCCCTTGTTTATCAAAATCGGTGTTGTAGCGAGGTGAGTCTGGGTCATTGACCACAATAAGCAAGACGATAAGTTGTTGTGTGAGTGTGTCTGCCAAATTGATATAAAACAACGGGTCCAAATCTGTCGCACGTTGTTTGACAATCACTTCCACCGCACGACTATTTTTTGGACACCGAAAATAGATAATTGGTGGATTACGCCGTTCCTCCGGGTTATTGGCATCAATCCCATATTGCTCAAATACCCATTGTGGCAATAACCCCTTATAGACAGCGTGCTTATCGGCTTCTGGCAATTCGTTAATTTCTCGAATGGTATGTGGCAAATCAGACATCATTCATACCTATCTTTTAATGCCCGTTGAATATCGCGCTGTGCATCTTTTTTGGCGAGTGTATCACGTTTGTCATATAACTTTTTACCTCGCGCAATAGATACTTCCACTTTGGCTAATCCACCGACCAAATAGACCTGTGTGGGAACAGCCGTATACCCACGCTCACGCAATTGTGTCACAATGCGGGCAATTTCTTTTTTCTTGAGCAATAATTTGCGTGGACGTAATGGGTCTGTATGTCCAAAAAAACTGGCTTGCTCATACGGTGCGATATTGACTTGCATCAACCATAGTTCCCCGCCCATTTCTTGGATAAACCCCTCTTGGAGGCTAATACGATTTCCACGAATAGATTTTATCTCAGAGCCCATCAGCACAACCCCCGCCTGATACGACTCTTCGATAAAGTATTCATGGAAGGCTTTTTTGTTACGTGCAATTATTTTACGACCATCTGCCATAGTGTATATTCTCTTCTTTAGTTAGATAGCACCATATTTTGCAAATAACGGAGCGCCTCGCCAAATTCGACATCTCGTCCATTTGCATCTGGAATCATCGCTATATCGGGATTTAACCCCACCCCATCAATGACGTTGCGATTGGGGGTTAACCACTCAGATGCTGTAACATGCAGGGATGATGTGTCAGAAAGGCGAAAAATCTGCTGAATTGTGCCTTTTCCAAACGTTTGTTGCCCCACCAAGACCCCCCTACCCTTGTCTTGAATCGCTCCAGCGACCAACTCTGCGGCGCTGGCAGTACGTCCATTAACCAAAACAACGAGAGGTAATTCCGATTGTATCGGCTGTTCATCTGCCCGAAATTCACGTTCTTCTGCTTGGCTAACTTCTATCATAATTACACCATCACCCAAAAAGACCCCTGCAACATCTATCGCTTCTTGGAGTAATCCGCCACCATTATCTCTAAAGTCCAATATGATTCCCTGAATGTCATAAGAGGTCAAATCGGTTAGGGCAGTTTGCAACTCATCGGGCGTTCTGGATGTAAAACGCATAATCAAAATATACCCCACCCGCGCATCTTCATCCAAAACCCGCCATTGGATAGACGGCACATTAACTACCGCAAATGGAATAAAAAAGGACAATTCTTCATCATCGCGGCGCACAATCACATCCACACCACTATTATCTTTGACCTCACCACGCAATAACTGGTCTACAGCATCTGGGGCATCTGATAGTTCGATTATTTTCCCATTCACAGCCTTCAAAATATCCCCTTCAAGGATACCAACTGCCAATGCAGAGCTGTCTGGAAAAGGGTATATCACAAAATCACCCGCTTCGTTACGACGTAATAGTACCCCTACCCCGCCATAAGTACCCGCAAGCACTTGTGTTTCGCTTTGAGCAACTGGCGGGTCAATAAAAAATGTATTTCTGTCACCTAATGAACTCAACATCCCGCGAATGGCGGCATATTGTCGTATCTGATAATCGGGTTGTTCGCGCAGATAATGACGGTCTATCAGCTCTTGAACTTCTGCGAGCAATGGATAGTCTGTAGACTCTAAATTAGCCGATGGGCGATTTGCAGAAAAGACCGATGGTGTATCAATAAAATCACGTATGATAAATCCGGCACCAAATATCATCGCCAGCCCAATGCCAATCAGACTACCCAATGCCAGAGAACGCAGGTAATTTTTTATGGATGCGTGTTCTTTCATAGATTTTTCACTGTTTGGAAACTACGCCACTTGAGTGGCAGTAGAAGAAAACAGCAATCCTTTCATATAGGTATAAGGTCTAAATATATCCCCGAAGGGCGAGGACTTTGCCGTAAAACTGGTGTCCTCTGACTCACTCCGCTTGCGCGGGTTACGTTCACCTCGTCACTGTTATCCATCGGTTTATGTGTGCATGACACTGGCTTAACCACGTACACCTGTTTAATCATGCACCGCAGAGTTCGGGGCTGGTGAAGCACCCCATAGTGCCTATATATTCGACAGTAACGGTGCCATTGCTGGCTTAGACTGGTCAGAATAGGCTTTTACAAGCCACTACCTTTTAAGATAGGTGGTATCTAACAGACGCTTTCACACTATAATAAAAAAGGTTCAAGTATTTATTTTACCATTAGAAGACATAACCCCCATAGTGACAAAGCCGATGAGAAAGTGCTTATAACAATATGTTAAACCAAACAGACGTATCACCTGCCCCACTAATTCTTGTTGCAGACGACCAAATGTCTACGGCTGTCATGCTAGAACGGATTTTTGAATATGAAGGCTATCGGGTACACAAAACCTTTGATGGGGTTAGCGCATTTGAGGCAATTAAATCTCTTTCACCCGATTTAGTATTGCTAGACATCAATATGCCCGGGCTAACAGGCTTTGATGTCCTCAAAAAAATGCAAGAAGACACAAAAATGGCACGTATTCCCACCATCATTATCACCGCTATTGGTGACTTTAGTAAAGTCGTTGAAGGGTTAAATTTAGGGGCAGATGATTATCTCAAGAAACCATTTCATCCCCAAGAGCTTGTCGCCCGTGCAAAATCAAAATTACGTGCCTTTCAATTAGAAACCGAATTATATCAACGCACCCAAGAACTAGAATCCCTTTTGCGTGTGAGCGAAGAACTAAGCCTCTATCCAGAATCGGGTGATTTATTGGAATTAGTCACGAACTTAATTGCCGACTTAGTGTCTAATCGGTTTATTCAGATTTATCAATTTGACCGCACCCGCGATATAACAAAAATGCGTCATTTTGCAAACCACGCGGTGGTTAATGAGTTTCCCACCGAGGAATATCTAAACAGGCATGTTGATGCCAAACAAGACATTATCCAATGGGATAATATGCAAGAGATTGTCCAGCATGATTATGCTACAACTGCCGTTTTGCGGAGTGGCAATGAAGTTTTGGGGTTACTTATTTTGGGGACAAACATCCCATATACAGGTAATCAATTCCGTTTATTCCGTGGATTGAGTCATCAGATATCTTTGGCGCTCCGTAAATCAGAGTTGTATAGCATCCAACAAAGTTATGCCAATGACCTCGAAAATATGGTCGAAAAACGCACATCAGAACTTGAATCGGCGCAAAAATTACTTATTCGCTCAGAAAAACTCGCATCCATTGGGCGAATCGCTGGCGAGATTGCTCATGAAATCAAAAATCCGCTCATGCCGATTCGTATTTGCCTAGATAATACCAAAGAGGATATAGAGGGTGGGCTTTATGACGGTGATATGAATATGATTAACATCGCATTCGATAGCCTAGACCGCATTAATTACATTGTGGATAGTTTGCGGACTTTCATGGGCAACAAACAACTAGATAGCGCCAATTTTGCCCACATGGACATCAATCCACTCCTAGAACAGTTAACTACATTTAACCAACGGGTTCTCGATAATATTCAAATAAAAACCCATTTTGCACCCATCCCCCAGATATTTGGTAATCGGTTTCAATTAGAACAGGTCATGCAAAACCTCATTATCAATGCACGAGATGCTATGACTAAAGGCGGCATACTGACGATTACATCATCTCATGATGAAACACATGTCATCATAGAAGTCACCGACACGGGAATGGGCATTGAACCGAGCATTATTGAAAGTATATTTGAGCCCTTTGTCTCTACAAAAGAATCAGGCAATGGCTTGGGGTTATTCATTACGTATGCTATCATCGAAAAACATAAAGGGACGATTGTGGCAAAAAGTGAAATTGACAAGGGAACAACTTTCGTCATCAGCTTGCCAATTCCCACCTAATTCATACCTGCTAGGCATCTACAACCCGCCATGAACGTCTAAAATCTTGCTCACTCAAATCGGCATTGGCATATTCTAATGCCGATTGGCTTGTCATGACCATCACATTAATAGTCTCATTGGCATCACAATCCAAAAAGCGCACACCAACACCAACATAACCAGATGGCAATAAGGTGATATTGTTGCTTAATCCAGTCATGGCATTTGGAATCAACTCATTATGATTTTCGCCACGTTGTGTACACATCGGCACAACGAGCGTTGTCCCAAGCACCGTTTCGACAGTCTCTACGGTGTTATTTGTTGGATAATCGGCAACCAAACTCGCTAAGAATGCCTCTACAGATGGTTGTGTCCCCATATTATCAGTTGGGGTCTCACTTGCTATAAGCATTGGTGTTGTGATATCGGGGGTTGATGTGGGATTGATTCCCCCAACGGGCGATTCCATCGGCTCAACGGCTATTGGGGTCAGATTAAGCATAACGGCTTGTGCAGTCGCCGTCAAATCTCCGACTCCCTGTGCAACGAATGTCCCCGTAGGTGTTACAGCAAGCTGTTCACCTCTTGGAGACATAAGGAGAATGATAAGCCCCAAGGCTACCAAGCCGATAATCACCCCAAAAATGATAAAAGACCGCCTGCGTGTATCATCTTCTTCGGGTTCTTGTAGAGGGGCAAGATTTTCATCATCAAAATCAAAATCATCATCCCCCCCTACCCCAATGTTTGCTTTTTGGCGAGCCGTGACGAGGAGCGATGTTGCTTCTATGTTAGTGGAATCTAACCGTACCACGTTTTCAAGCGCAATGACGGCTTGTTGTGGATTATCTACCGCATGGGCATAGAGCCACCACGCATCGGCAGAATTGTTATCTTGCTTCAATACTGTTTCGAGTATATGTCGCGCTTCGCCCAATTTTTGTGCTTCGATGAGCATATAGGCTTGTTCTAACGCTTGTTGGTTTTCGCTCATAGATTTTTCACTGTTTAGAACTACGCCACTTGAGTGGCAGTAGAGGAAAACAGCACTCCTTTCATATAGGTATAAGGGTCTAAATTATCCCCGAAGGGCGCGGACTTTGCTATAAAGCGGGTGTCCTTTTAAGGCAGGTGGTACTGACAGCAATTCAACCTGTCCTCTTGCATGAATGATATGAAACGAGTTTACACTTGTTTATGGCTTATCGCAACTGATTTCGTATAAACAAAAACGACCTGCTTATTTAACAGGTCGTTTTTGCATTTTTGCCTTGGAGAGGACTTGAACCTCCACCTCTTGCGAGACACAGCCCTCAACCGTGCGCGTCTGCCTATTCCGCCACCAAGGCGTAAATTATTATTTACACCCATATTATATGCGAAACATTTCGCCTGTCAATCCTTTTGCACCCCACTAATTTTTTATACAATAGAGAGAGTTCGCCTAAAAGAAGAAATGAGACCCTCATGCGTATTGTGATAGATGCCGTCGGAACAGACAATCGCCCCGCCCCAGATATTGAGGGGGCAATCCTTGCCACCAAAGAATGGAAAAATACCGTTATCCTTGTTGGACCAGAAGCCCTCATCAAGAAGGAACTCGCCAAACACAACACCCAAAACCTGCCTATCGAGATTGTCAATGCCGATGATGTTATCGAAATGACCGATAAACCAGCAGATGCCCTACGAGACAAACCCAATTCATCCATGCACATCGGGCTAAATTTGGTCAAGGATGGCTCTGCCGATGCGTTTGTGACCATGGGCAATACTGGCGCAGCCCATGCCATCGCCATGCTATCTACATTAAAACGAATTCAGGGGGTCAAACGCCCTGCTCTCAGCATTATCTATCCCATCTACGGAAAGCCCGTCATCATCTTGGATATTGGCGCAAACACCGATTCTAAACCCGAATGGTTGGCACAATTCGCCATTATGGGTAGTGCCTATGCACAAAACGCGCTCGGCATCCATAAACCCAGAATCGCCCTCATATCAAATGGCGAAGAAGAAGTCAAAGGCACGCCACTGCTCCAAGAAGCTAACGCCATCCTACACGAATTGCCACTCAACTATATCGGCTATATCGAACCACCCGATATGCACAATAATGTCGCGGATGTAGTCGTCACAGATGGATTCATCGGCAATATCATGCTCAAAACATTTGAAGCCACCACGCGCTATATGGTCAATATCATCCGTGACCAGCTTAAATCTTCATGGCGCTCAAAAATCGGCGCGGCACTCTCTCGCCCCGCGTTTGGACGTGTTCGCAAACTCATAGACCCTGCCGAAATCGGTGGTGCGCCACTGTTGGGCGTGAACGGTGTTGTTATTATTGGACACGGCAACTCAGATGCCAAAGCGGTCAAAAATGCCATTTATCAGGCACAGCAAGCCGTTTTGGGCAACGTGATTCAGACGATTAAAGCCGATATTGCCAATATGCCCATAGGGAGCAACGCCGATGGAACACCAGAAAAATAATTATCCACGCCCTGTCATCACAGGCTTGGGCGCTGTAACTGCATTGGGCGATGTCTCATCGTTGTGGGACGGGCTAAGAAACGGGCGCTCTGGGATTCATAAAATCCAGACCATCGAGGTTAGTCATGTTCCCGTGAGGATTGCAGGAGAAGTCCGTGAATTTGACCCATCTACCCATCTAGACCGCAAAGAAGCCCGCCGTATGGGGCGTGCATCCCAATTTGCAGTTTTATCGGCGATTTCTGCCATCGCCGATGCAGGCTTATCCACCGAGTATCTCCATGAACACGGCGAGCGTATTGCGGTGGTCATCGGTACATCGCTTGGCTGTCATGAAATGTCGGAACAAGCCACCACCAAATACAAGACATCGGGCTATCGTAAACCAAATCCGCTATCGCTCATCAATTCCCTACCCAATATGCCCTCACACTATGTTAGTCGGCATTTTGGCACGCTTGGCGCACTAAAAACGCCATCTACCGCATGTGCATCGGGGACGCAATCCATCGGAGAAGGCGCAGAACTCATTCGCTATGGCAAAGCCGATATTGTCATCTGTGGGGGTGTAGAAGCCATTTTGCAAGATTACACCATTGCAGGATTTGAAGCCATGAATGCCCTCGCTACTGACTACGAAGATGCACCACATAAAGCCAGCCGCCCATTCGATGCTCTACGCAGTGGCTTTGTATTCAGCGAGGGCTGTGGGATTGTCATCCTAGAAAGTGCGGAACATGCCGAAAAACGCGGTGCAACTATCTATGGCGAAATATTAGGACATGCCTCATCATCCGATGCCTATCATGTCGCCGCCCTCGACCCCGAAGGTTGGGGTGCGTGGCGTTCTATGAAGTGGGCATTAGAAGATGCTCACGTTTCTGCCGATGCCATAAATTACATTAACGCACATGGCACATCCACCCCCGCCAACGATGCGATGGAGACCATCGCCATCAAACGACTTTTGGGCGATAAAGCCTATCATGTGCCGATTAGTTCCACCAAAAGCATGTTAGGACACGCCCTTGCCGCCTCTGGCGCGATAGAGGTTATCGCCTGTGCGCTGATGCTCAAAGAGCAAGTGATTCACCCCACCATCAACCTCGACAATCCGGACCCCGCGTGTGACCTCGATTATGTCCCACACACCACCCGCGATGTCACCAACATGAATATCATCCTATCCAACAGCTTCGGCTTAGGCGGACAGAACGCCTCTATCGTCTTAGGTAAAATTTAGTGTATAAGAAAGAGCAACACATGACTTCTCAACGAATAACCGTCATCGGCGGTGGACTCGCAGGTACAGAAGCCGCATGGCAACTTGCAGAACGCGGATTTGATGTAGATTTATACGAAATGCGCCCCCATAAGACCACAGGAGCGCATGTATCCGATAGACTAGCAGAATTGGTCTGTAGCAATTCACTCGGCTCAAAACTCAGAGACCGCGCCACAGGCTTATTGCAACACGAACTCAAAATGCTCAATTCCCTGCTCATCCGTTGTGCAGAAGAATCCTCTGTGCCTGCGGGTGGTGCATTGGCAGTAGACCGTGAGGTATTTGCCCAATTGGTTGGCGACCACATCCAAAATCATCCGCATATCCGCGTGATTCGTCAAGAAATGCCGATAATACCCGATACCCCAACCATCATCGCATCGGGACCGCTCACATCACCTGCCTTAGCAGAGCAAATCGCCAAGCTATCTGGTCAGGATTATCTCTATTTCTACGATGCCATCTCACCCATCGTCACACTCGAATCTATAGATATGACCATCGCCTTCAAAGCCAGTCGTTATCAACGTGGTGATGAAAACGAGGGTGATTATATCAACTGTCCGATGAATAAAGATGAATATGTGGCATTTGTGACCGCACTCCGCAACGCACAAACCGCAGAATTGCGCGATTTTGAGCGCGAAGACCCCAATTTCTTTGAGGGATGCCTTCCCATAGAGCAACTCGCCTCACGCGGAGAAGATACACTCGCTTACGGACCCATGCGCCCCGTTGGACTCAGAGACCCACGCACAGGCAATCGCCCTCATGCCGTTGTGCAACTCCGCCGAGATAACCTCACAGGCAGTCTGTATAACATCGTAGGATTCCAGACCAATATCAAATGGGGAGACCAAGAAACTGTCTTGCGACTCATACCAGGGTTACAAAATGCTGAATTTATCCGTATGGGGCAAATGCACCGCAACACCTTCATCAATGCGCCAACACTGCTTAATGCCACCATGCAATTCCGCACCCGCCCAGACCTATATTTTGGCGGTCAAATCACGGGTGTAGAGGGATATGTAGGTAATATCGCCACAGGACTCATCGCGGCAATCAATTTGGCGCACAATTTACGCGGTGAGCCAGAATTCATTCTGCCACAAACCACCATGCTTGGTTCACTATGCTATTATGTATCGCACGCAGACCCCAAGCACTTCCAGCCGATGAAAGCTAATTTTGGATTGTTACCAGAATTACCAACACGCTTCAGAAGCAAAGTAGAGCGGTATACCGCCTATGCAGACCGTGCCCTAGCCGATATGAAAACCACGCTAGAAAACGCCAATATTCGCGTCCAAGAAACTCTTTAATTGCCACAACTCCATCTAAGCGTTAAAATAGGCATAAGAATAGATTATTTTTGTGCCTATAAATACTTGTAGTGAGGATTTTATAAAAATGTTACAGCCATCTGCACGGCTAAAAAACCTGCCCCCTTATTTTTTCTCGGTCATTGGTGACAGAATCCGCCAGATGCAATTAGAAAAAATCAAGGTCTATCGGCTCGACATCGGCAACCCCGATATGCCCCCACCATCAGCCGTCATTGAATCATTGGCGACATCCGCGTCTAATCCCAAAAATCACGGTTATAACAGCTATCGTGGGACACCGGCCTTTCGCCGTGCGCTCGCAAAACATTACCAAAGGCGCTTTGGGGTCACATTAGACCCAAACATCGAAATTTTGCCCCTTCTCGGCAGTAAAGAAGGCATTGTGAATCTCTCTCTAGCGCATTTATCGAAAGGTGATATTGCCCTTGTGCCAGATATTGGCTATCCTGCCTATATGATGGGCGCACGCCTTGCAGAAGCAGAAGTGCATTGGGTCAAACTCGACCCTGCACATGGATACCGCCCCAGCCTACACAATATTCCCGCAGACATCCTCAAACGCGCCAAAATCATGTGGATAAATTATCCCAATAATCCCACAGGGGCGATGATTAACCTCACGGACTACAATGAGATTGCGAGTTTTTGCGAAAAGCATGATATTCTACTCATATCAGATAATCCCTATATGGATGTCCTATATGATGGTGCGACTGCCCCTAGTGCCTTACAAGCCGATGCCGATAGAAGCCATGTCCTAGAATTTTTCTCTTTCTCAAAGAGTTTTAACATGGCTGGCTGGCGTTTAGGCGCGGCATTGGGGAGTAAAGAGGCAATAGATAATCTCTTGGCGATTAAAAGCAATATAGACAGCGCACATTTTACCCCTATATACGATGCCGGTATTACCGCCCTAGAGACCCCTCAATCGTGGTTAGATGAACGCAATGGGGCTTATCAACGCCGTAGAGATAGAATCATGGCAGTATTGCCCCATATAGGCTTATCTGCCGATGTACCACACGGCTCACTGTATGTCTGGGCGAAAGTTCTGGATGGTGATGCCAATGGCTATGTCGAATCGGCACTTACCAAAGCCCATGTATCCCTAGCCCCAGGTACCGCCTATGGACCGGGTGGCGATGGATTCGTCCGCTTTAGTTTAGGGACTCCTGATGATGACCTCACCGAATCCCTAAATGCCCTACAATCTTGGTTTAAGAATCGCTAAAAAGGTGCTATGACTGAATTTCACGAACCAAATCAACAAGAAAAAGCCTATCTCGTGGGCGCGACTGTCAAAGGCAGTCGCCCACTCCTTTCCGTGACAGAATCGCTCAAAGAATTGGCACTATTAGCCGATACTGCGGGTATGGTCGTCACAGGACAAACCACCCAAACCGTTGGGCATATAGACGCATCCACATTCATTGGCTCTGGTAAGGTAGAAGAAGTTAAAGAATTAATGGTGGAACTAGACACCAATCTGCTCATTTTCGATGATGAGCTGTCTCCACGCCATCAACGTGAGCTAGAACGCCGATTTGGAGAAGCCTTCAAAATCATTGACCGTTCAACCCTCATCCTAGACATATTTGCCCAACATGCTCGCACCCGTGAAGGCGCATTGCAGGTCGAACTGGCTCAGTATCAATATCGTCTCCCACGCCTAACCCGCCAATGGACGCATCTCGCCAGACAAGCAGGCGGTAGTGGGTCAAAAGCGGGTGTTGGGCTACGTGGACCGGGCGAAACCCAACTAGAGGTAGATAAGCGCGAAATTAGTCGCAAAATTAGCAAGCTCAAAGAAGAAATTGAGCTTGTGAGGATGCAACGTAGCCAACATCGCAAACAACGCACAAAATCGGGGATTCCACTCATCGCTCTGGTCGGATATACCAACGCAGGTAAATCTACCATCCTCAAAGCCATCACAGGGTCAGATGTCTATATCGCAGACCAACTATTTGCCACCCTAGACCCCACCACCCGCCGTTTTGTACTGCCATCCAATCGGCAAGTATTGTTGTCCGATACAGTGGGTTTCATCCAAAAACTACCCACAACGCTCGTCACAGCTTTCCGTGCCACCCTAGAGGAGATTGCAGAAGCCGATTTAATCCTCCATGTGGTAGATATTTCCCACCCGCACGTCCTACAGCATATCGAATCGGTAGAAGATACACTCGCAGAACTCGATGTCAACAACATCCCCAAATTGCTGGTTTGGAATAAAACCGACAAAATCAAAGCCGATTTATACCCACCAGAAACCCATATGAGCGAGTATATTCACCAATCCTATATATCCGCCACCACAGGCGCAGGCATCGAGGAATTACTAGAGGCATTAGAATTAGCACTCATCAAAAATATGCCACCAACACGCTTGCTGATTCCCTATGAACGCGGAGAACTGATTTCACAGCTATTCAATGTCGCCAATGTAGACTCACAAGAACACACCAACGATGGGGTCATTATCACGGTGCAATTGCCCATCGCCATTCAACACCAATATGAAGAATTTCAGTTAAAAGGATAAAACCCTATGCTAAAACGGATTGACCGCTCTCCCCTATTGCTCAGATTACTCGCGTGGCTCTCAAATTCGCTTGCCAAACAACGTGGCTTGTTGCCCGTCATCGGCGTAAGTTTAGTGATTGTCAGTCTGGTTGTGCAGACCATCAACGTGTCCGCCAATAGCATGGTGTTGGAGTACATAGGGGTATTGGCGCATCACATAGGTGTTCTGATTGCACTTATCGGTATCCTACTATCCAATCCGTTAGGGAAATAATCCCTAACGGAAAAAATCAGAACACGGATGGGATGCGCTAATACCCCTATCCGTTGAATGTGTTTAAGTCTACCCAGTAGATCTCTGGTCTATAGATAGTATGGATGAATAAACGCATATCATCGGAAATGGTGAGTCCTGCTAATGGTGCGGCGAGTTCTGTGTAAATGACTATCTGAAATTCATCGTTGCCACAACCGCCGTTTTCCATGCACACGGTTGGGTCAACTCGTCCCACCAATCCGCGTGTGCCGAGTGCATAGGTAAAATACAAATATCCATCGCTTGCCAACACCAAATTGGTGGCATTTTGCACCCCACTCAACAAGGGTTGTGGCTCTACAGGCTCATTTGCCACCAATTTTGCCTTATCAATCCATTCAATAGACCGTCTCGAACTGCCATTATTCACCACAAAAACCACATCATCGGTCACAACAATGCCCGTTGGAGACCGAAATCCGTCTAATAGTGTTTCTGATGTGCCATCACGCCCAACACGCAAAATCGAATTTTCGCTGATACTCGTCACCAAAAAATTCTCCTCATCCAAATACGCAATTCCCCATGGATTCGGAATATCTTGTGCCACAGGCACAGGTGACGATTGTCGGTTAATCCGCACAATCATATCCAAATCATAGTCAGGTATCCACAGTTCAGTACCGCCATCACCATCTTCAATATGCAATGTATGAGCGCTTCTCACACCATAACTATAGGTAATCGTTTGTCCGCTTTCATCATCTATACGATATAACGTCCAATCGCCTGTACATGCTGTAAACAGAAAATCATCAAACCATAATATCCCGTTCGGGCGCTGAACATTGCCCGTCAATACCGATAAATCGGTCTGTGTAAATGGCTCAGAAACCTCACCCACAGCCGTTTCTTCCGCTTCTGGTGTCATTTCAGGGGTCGGTGTTTCTTCTGCAGTGGGTGTTTTGGATGGCGCAGGGGTCGGTGTTGCATCAGATTGTGCCAATACGATGATGGTGCTAATGCCCCCCAAAAGAAAAATCAATACAATTACACTAAGTCGCTTTAACATTATCTATCCTATCCTTTTTATTTTTCCTGACTATCCGAAATTAACCAATTTGAGGGACACTCACATAAAATGTCGTCCCAAGATTCTGTTGGCTCTCAAACCATACTTTACCTTTATGATTTTCGACAATTGTTCGCACAAGGCTTAATCCTAAACCCGTTCCTGTGATATGCTCAACCCCCTCTTGTTGACCACGATAAAATCGCTCAAAAACACGCCCCTGTATCTCCTCTGGAATCCCAACACCATTATCTGCCACCCTAAAGATAATACTCACTCCCTCTAAATATACACTAACCACGATATGACCATCCACCAGTGTAAATTTAATGGCATTTTCCACAAGATTAATAATAGCACGCTCAAATTGCTTATAATCACCCCTAAAATCTGGGACATCGGCAATATGGGTCACAACTTTCATTTTCTTGTTGTCTATCAGATGTGCCAATTCTGCCAAAACAGCGTCTATAATCTGTGCAGGCGAACACACATCCCATTCAAACCCCATCAAAGAGGCTTTTTCTACATCTAAAATACCCCGAATAATGCGGTTCATACGCTCAAGTTGCCATTCAACCGTCTCTAGTGTTTTATTGACATCGGGTGTTATCGCATTTTTCAGTTCCATCCGCAATAATTCCATATGCGTCATTGCCCCCATCAACGGATTTTTGAGGTCATGACTAGCCATGCGTATCATCTCACTCTTGAGTCTATCCAGTTCTTTTTGCTCTTCAAATAAATGACTATGCGTAATCACAATCGCCACTTGTGCGCTAGAGAGTTCAAGCACATAAATATCTTGTGTATCAAAAACACGCCCGTGTTTGCCACTCACCACCAGCAACACCCCAATCACATGCCCCGCATACACCAATGGCACACCAATCACAGACCCAAATGTCTCACGGGCAAATGGCAATTCATCTTCACCATGCCAATCCCGCCCATAATTTTCCAAGTACAGCGTCTTTTTAGTTGCTATAATTGTGCCAATAAGCCCTTTTTCTGGCTTTATTTCCAACCCAAGATACTGCTTAGGCAATTCGTAGGCCGTTCTCAATCGAAACACGCCATGCGTATCGGGTGTCGGTGGTTCTTTCAGAAAAATACCAATCCCATCCGCTTCTAATAATGTCGCCGTCTGACCCGCAATCTCATTAAGCAAGGTATCCAATGCCACTTGACTCGATATAGCAAGGCTCACGCGGTGCATCGTCTGAACCTGATTCTCGCGCTCTGCCAGTGGCTCAATAATCTCTTTGCGAATAATCGAAAATGCAATTGTTAGCCCGCCAATTGCCCCCAAACTGGTCGAAAACGATGCCACAATCAATTCTGGATTAAAAAAGATAAACCCCTGCCCAACGACAAATATCACAATCCCAGACAACAAACCCACAGATGCAATCTTTTTACGATACCGCCATGCCAAAAACAATGTTGCACCATCAAATATCAGGTAAAACCACACAAATAATGCTGGAAACTGTCCTCCAAGCCCCTCTAATGCCGTAAAAGACCGATTACCCTGTGTGATAATCAAAAACACCTGATAAACAGCAAATATGCCCAACCCCAAAAACGCCAATACCCGAAACCGCTTGCTCTGAATCCCGATAAACGTTGTTGTGAGGACATATATCCCCACACTAGACCCAGAAAATCCAAATTGTGTAAGCGCCAATGCAAACAACATAATATCGGGAATATCCACTGCAATCAGCCCAAATTGCACCAAAAACGACCCCATATTCCACATAATCAGAAATGCCAAAAATAACACAAAGAACTGATTTTGCTCTTTACGCGGATTTTGCCACAAGATTAAAATTAAAAAGCCTAACGCCAATGCCAGCGTTAAGCCATTTATCATAAGTGTCACTGTCGTTAACGGAAACATGAGGCAGTTTAATCAACACTACCGGGCAATTGTTTTTCAAACCGATACCCAATTCGATGTTCTGTTAAAATATAGACAGGGTTAGCGGGGTTTGGCTCAATTTTTCGGCGCAACTGAGCAATATATACCCGTGGATAATAAATATCATTGACATATTCCTGACCCCACACCTGCTCCAACAAATCCCGTTGTGTCACCACATGCCCTGCATGTTCAATGAGCATCGCCAACAGCTTAAATTCAGTGGGTGTGAGGTGTTTTTTCACACTTTTGACATACACATGCCTCCGATGTAAATCTACCGTCAAATAACCATCGTTATAACCCTGTTCGGTATCAGTCGCCACCATCTGCGCCCGCCGTAACAACGCATTGACCCGCGCCACAAATTCGTTAAGTCGCACAGGCTTGATGATATATTCATCCGCCCCCGCATTTAACCCCTCCACGATGCTGTCTTCTGTAACCGCCTGGGCAGATAACATCATTATCGGCGTATCTGCCACTTCACGGATTCTTCGGCACACCGTTAATCCATCCATACCGGGCATCGCAATATCCAGCACGACCAATTCTGGACGAAAGACATGGAAGGCTTTTAATCCTTCTAGTCCATCCCCACAGGTAGTCACTTCATGATTATCACTAATCAGGGCGCGTTCCAAAGCATTACGAATGACTTCTTCATCATCCACCACGAGTATTTTCATAAAAATAATTCCTCTCGTTTAGAGACGTGTCAGCACTGCCTCCGTAAACTCATCAGTGTTTGCCACTGTTCCAGTTTTGGCATCAGCTAGGTCTGCCGTCACAATTCCATCGGCTAAGGCTTTCTCTACAGCTAATTCTATTGTAGTCGCTTCTGCTTCTAAGCCAAGACTATAACGCAACATCATCGCCACAGAGAGTATCATACCGGTTGGATTTGCCTTTTTCATCCCCGCAATATCGGGTGCAGACCCATGTACAGGCTCATATAACCCAAACCGACCATCCCCAATGGATGCCGATGGCAACATTCCCAGCGACCCCGCCAAGACCGATGCCTCATCGCTCAAAATATCCCCAAACATATTCTCCGCCAAAATCACATCAAAACTCGATGGACGGGTGAGCAAGTGCATCGCACAGCTATCTACCAAACCATGTTCCAGCGTCACATCGGCATAATCTTCATGGACTTTGATCACTGTTTTCCGCCACAAACGCATCGCCGCCAACACATTGGCTTTATCCACAGAAGTTACTTTTTTCTTGCGACCTTGCGCCGCCCGAAATGCCACATGCGTCACTCGTTCCACTTCTGCAACACTATACAGCATGGTGTCATAGGCAGAATCGCCGTCCTCTTGTTCTTTGCGCGGACCAAAATACAACCCGCCTGTCAATTCCCGCACAAACAACAAATCCACCCCTTCGAGCAAATCAGGGCGCAATGGCGCACGATGCACGAGTGTCGGATAAGTCTTGACTGGGCGCAAATTGGCGAACAGATTAAAATGCTTACGGATTTTAAGCAAGCCCTGTTCTGGGCGCACTTTTGCAGTCGGATTATCCCATTTTGGACCGCCCACTGCCCCCAGCAATATCGCATCAGATTGTTCTGCTAATTTTATCGTTTCATCGGGGAGCGCCGTCCCCGTTTTATCAATGGCAATCCCGCCAATAAGCCCCTCATGATAAATAAATTCATGCCCAAATCGTGTGCCAATCGCCCCCAAGACCCGTTGTGCCGATGCCATCACTTCCACACCAACCCCGTCCCCGGGCAATGTCGTAATCGTTGCCTTGACCATTTTTTGTCCTCTACCTGTCATGGCGAGGGGCAGACCTTTTTGCCTACCTCTCGTACAAAATTGTCAGAAAATTATACCACTACTTGCGATTCTAACGGCGTTTTTTCATCCGTCCCACCCAAAAAGGTCATACCATACTCAATGCTATCCACCAATGCCAACCAGCTTGCATGGATGATATTTGTGCCAGCCCCCACCGTATTCCACCGTTTCCCACCACATTGTGTCTCGATAAATACCCGTGTGGTCGCCGCAGTCGCCTTATCACTATCCAAAATACGCACTTTATAATCTGCCAGTTGAAAATCCGCTATCTCTGGATGATGTGGAATGAGCGCCTTCCGCAATGCCAAATCCAGCGCGTTCACAGGACCATTACCCTCTGCCGCCGTATGAACCACATCCCCATTCACATCCAATTTAACCATCGCCTCAGACAGCGCCCCGCGTTCACGCCTATCTTCTACCAATACGGTAAAATCAATGAGGGTAAATAGTGGCGTATAATCGGGTTGTGCGCGTCTTAATCGTATGGCGATAGAAGCCTCTGCCCCTTCAAACACAAATCCCTCATTTTCCAGCATCTTAATCTCATCTAGCACCCGCGATGTCTCATCATGCGAGACATTCATGCCAAATTCTTCAGCCTTGCTAATTAAATTCCCGCGTCCAGACAAATCAGACACCAGCACCCGCATTTCGTTCCCGACCAATTCTGGCGTGATATGCTGATAGCTATCCACATTCCGCCGAATCGCCGCCACATGAATCCCGCCTTTATGGGCAAATGCGCTTTTACCCACATACGCCAAATGGTCATCTGGTGCAAGATTCGCAATCTCCGCAACAGTACGTGATAAACGGGTAAGTTGACTCAAATGCCCCTCTGGAATACACGAATAACCCATTTTGAGTTCCAAGTCTGGCACAATGCTACACAAATTTGCATTACCACACCGTTCCCCATAACCGTTAATCGTCCCTTGCACTTGGGTAACACCTATCTGTACCGCCACCAGAGAATTTGCCACCGCTAGTTCACCATCATTATGGGTATGAATCCCCAGTTGCATATTCGGAAAGGCTTGCGACACAATCTGGACATATTTCGCCACTTCCCACGGCATAGACCCGCCATTGGTATCGCACAGCACCAACCAATCTGCACCGCCCTCGACAGCCAATTTTAGTGTATCCAGCGCATATTCAAAATCCAGTTTCATCCCATCAAAGAAATGTTCCGCATCATAAATCACCTCTTTGCCGAGCGATTTTAGATAAGACAGGCTATCCCGAATCATCCGCAAATTTTCTTCTGGTGTCGTCTGCAAGACCTCCGTGACATGCAACAGCGATGTTTTTCCCACCACCGTCACCACAGGCGTGTGTGCCTCCACCAATGCCATAATATTGGGGTCTGTTTCCGGTGCGCTATCTTTTCGGCATGTAGACCCAAATGCCGCAATTTTGGCATGTTTGAGGGGCAATTCACGCACCGCCTCAAAATACGCCACATCTTTGGGATTCGACCCAGGCCATCCACCTTCAATATACGCCATCCCAAAATCATCTAACAGTTGGGTGATGCGTAATTTATCGTTCAACGAGAGGGAAATCCCCTCCCGTTGTGTGCCATCGCGCAATGTCGTATCGTAGATTGCAATCCGTTGCATACTACAGCTCCACAGGTTCTAATGTATTCACCCGTTGGGTATATTCGGTTTCATATTTCACAATATCAGGGTCAAGATTGAGCAAAAAACCCATCTGGTCAACACCCTGCAAGAGGCAATATTTAGAAAACGCATCCACAGGAAATGTCACCTTACGACCATCGGGCAAAGTGATTTGTTGCGATGCCAAATCCACATGAATTTCGATATTGGGGTCTTCTTCTGCAAGGCTAATCAGTTGCTTATGGGTCTCGTCATCCACCACAATCGGCAACAAGCCATTTTTGAGCGAATTATTCTGAAAAATATCGGCAAAATACGTGCTGATAACCGCCTTAAATCCCGCGCCCATCAATGCCCATGGCGCATGTTCCCGCGAGCTACCACACCCAAAATTATGCCCACCCACCAATACCTGCGAGCCAGCATATTCGGGTTTATTCAGCACAAATTCGGGTTTTGGCGACCCATCGGCGTTATAACGCCAATCAGAAAAACACGCCTCACCCAGACCCGCCTTATCCGTCACCTTTAGGTAACGCGCAGGAATGATTTGGTCGGTATCAATGTCATTGATGGGCAATGCCACCACTTTGCCTGTGAATGCTTGTAATTTTTCCATCATGCCCACCTTATACCTTCATCCGTTCAACCATCAAACGCGGGTCTGTCACCACACCATTCACGGCACTGGCGACTGCTGTCAGTGGACTTGCCAAAAATGTGCGCCCACCCTTACCTTGCCGTCCCTCAAAATTCCGGTTACTAGTGCTAACTGCATATTCACCGGGTTGCAATTGGTCGCCGTTCATAGCAATACACATCGAGCATCCCGCCTCGCGCCATTCTGCCCCTGCTTCACGGAAAATCACATCCAACCCTTCGGCTTCGGCTTGTGCTTTCACCTTCTGCGACCCAGGGACGACCATCATCCGCACACTATCGGCAACCTTTTGCCCTTTGATGAGTTTAGCGGCTTCGCGCAAATCGCCAATGCGTGAATTGGTACAGCTACCCACAAACACCACATTAATCGGTTGCCCAATCAACTGCTGACCGGGTTGCAATCCCATATAGGTCAATGCCTTGTCCATCGCCATTTTTGCACTCACATCGGCAAAATTCGCTGGATTCGGCACATTATCGGTGATTTTCATGCCCATACCAGGATTTGTCCCATAGGTAATCATCGGCACAAGGTCATCGGCATTCAGCACAACTTCTGCATCAAACCGCGCCCCATCATCACTTGGCAATGCACGCCAACCAGCCAATGCCTTATCCAATGCCTTACCTTTTGGCGCAAATGGACGACCCGCAATGTAATTGAATGTCGTTTCATCTGGCGCAATCATTCCCGCACGCGCCCCACCTTCAATAGACATATTGCAGATGGTCATCCGCCCTTCCATACCTAAATTGCGGATGGCAGACCCCATATATTCCAGCACATAACCCGTCCCACCGCCAACGCCGATTTTGGCGATGATAGCGAGGATAATATCCTTAGCTGTCACCCCTTCATGCAAAGCGCCATCCACACGGATAGCCATCGTCTGGGGGACATTTTGCAACAAGCATTGGGTGGCGAGTACATGCCCCACTTCGCTTGTACCAATCCCAAACGCCAACGCCCCAAACGCGCCATGCGTGCTGGTATGGCTATCACCACACACAATCGTCATACCGGGTTGTGTGAGTCCTTGTTCTGGACCAATCACATGCACAATCCCCTGATTTTCTGTGCCGAGCGAATACAGTGGCACGCCAAATTCCTTGCAATTGCGCGTGAGAAAATCCAATTGGAACGATGCTTGTGCATCCAACACAGGGATAATCCCCTGTGCATTGCGTGGTGTTGTGGGTGTACTATGATCCATCGTCGCCAGCGTCCTATCGGGACGGCGCACCTTTAACCCACGTTCACGCAATACGGTGAACGCTTGTGGCGATGTCACCTCATGGATGAGGTGCAAATCTATATACAACACCGCAGGCGTATCTGCCATTTGTGGCTTCACCAAGTGTTGATTCCATACTTTTTCAAAGAGTGTTTTTGCCATCGTTATAAATCCCTTCAACCGATTCCACTAATTCCGTGACACACCAACCGTTGCCGCATCGCCTTCTGGCTTCACATCATCATAACCAACAATCACCAACATACGGTTTAGTGCCGCCAAATATGCCTTCACACTGGCTACGATAATATCGCCGTCCGCGCCATATCCACCGAATGTTTTCCCACCAGATTCAACCCGCACAGTCACTTCACCAAGCGCGTCAATACCTTCGGTCACACTATGCACCGCATATTCCACCAACACATTTTTGGGTGGGCTAATAATTGCATCCAATGCCCGAAAACACGCATCCACAGGACCAACACCAACCGCCGCATGGATAATCGTCTCGCCTTTGGCGTTGTTGAGTTTGGCGGTGGCGGTGGGCATTCCCATCGTGCCACACGTCACCTGAATATCCACCAGCGTAAAAATCTCTTGTGGCTTATTAAATTCATCCGCCATGAGTGCTTCTAAATCGGCATCGGTGACATTTTTCTTGGCATCTGCCAAATCTTTGAACCGCGCAAATACCTGATTCAGCGCATCGCCGTCCACTTCATAACCCAATTCACTCAGGCGCACTTTTAGCGCGTGCCGTCCGCTATGCTTGCCCAATACCAAACGGCTTTGGGTTAATCCAACTGCTTCTGGGGTCATAATTTCGTAGGTACTATGATGTTTAAGCATCCCGTCCTGATGAATTCCCGCCTCATGTGAAAACGCATTTGCGCCCACAATGGCTTTATTCGGTTGCACCATCATGCCCGTATAATTGCTCACCATACGGCTCGTTTTCATGATTTCGCGGGTATTAATCCCGGTTTGCAGGTTATAAAACTGTGGGCGGGTATGCAATGCCATCGCCACTTCTTCTAGGCTGGTATTACCGGCACGTTCACCAATGCCGTTAATGGTGACTTCTACTTGTCGCGCACCCGCCAGCACACCTGCGAGTGTATTGGCAGTGGCTAATCCCAAATCGTTATGGCAATGAATAGACCACACCACGCCACTACCCACACCCGCACCGGGTGTCTCTGCGATGAGTGTCGCAATCGTCTCACGCCATTCTTCTGGCGCAACATACCCCACTGTATCGGGAATATTCAGCGTAGTCGCGCCACATTCCACCGCCAACGCACATACCTGAACCAAAAATTCAATATCAGTTCGCCCTGCATCCATTGGGCTAAATTCCACATCCTCGCATAAACTACGCGCCAATGTCACCGACTTGCGAATGACCTCCAACGCCTTCTCACGAGTAAATCCTGTCTGATATTTTAAGTGAATATCCGATGTCCCCAAAAATGTATGAATACGGGGGTATTTCGCATCTTTCACACCTTCCCAGCAGGTACGTATATCACCCTCAACCGCCCGCGCCAATCCGCAAATCGTGGGCGAATCATCATTACCACCCACCTCATGGGCGACCCGCTGCACCGCCACCAAATCATCGGGCGATGCGGCGGGAAACCCCGCCTCAATCACATCCACCCCCAACCGCGCCAATTGCCGTGCAATCTCCAATTTTTCGGCACTTGTTAGTGTTGCACCAGGGCTTTGTTCGCCATCGCGCAATGTTGTGTCAAAAAATACGACGCGGTTGGGGTCATATACTCGCCTAACCATCTGTTTTATCCCTCCATATAGGGTGATTTTTTTATTCGGTTTGTTTGATTTTCTTCGCATTCAAAAATGGCATCATATCACGCAATTCTTCACCGACTTTTTCCAGCAACAAGTCGTGTTCACTCGCACGGCGTGGCTTAAAGTTGGGGCGACCCGCCTTATTTTCTGCAATCCAGTTATTGGCAAATGTGCCATCCTGAATCCGTTTCAACACACCCGCCATCTCTTCTTTGACCAACCCTTCAATCAAATCACCTGTGACATATCCACCATATTCGGCGGTATCACTCACGCTATACCACATATAGCTCAATCCACCCTGATACAGCAGATCTACAATGAGTTTTAGCTCATGCATACATTCAAAATAGGCAATTTCTGGCTGATACCCCGCTTTGACCAATGTCTCAAAACTAGCGCGTACCAACGCCGTCACACCACCACACAACACCGCTTGTTCACCAAACAGGTCGGTTTCGGTTTCCTCTTTGAAGGTGGTCTCAATCACGCCTGCACGGGTGCAACCAATCGCCTTTGCGTATGCCATCGCCAACGCATGGGCATTGCCAGTTGCATCTTGAGCCACAGCGATGAGTCCAGGGATACCTGCCCCATCCTCATATACTTCCCGCAAACGATGCCCAGGTCCCTTTGGTGCAAGCATGGTCACATCTACCTCGGCAGGCGGAACAATTTGCTTAAAGTGAATATTAAACCCGTGTGCAAACATCAACATCGCCCCCGCTTTGATATTTGGCGCGATATGCTCTGCATACACCTCTGCCTGATTTGTATCTGGCGTGAGAATCATGATGACATCGGCAATTTTGGTCGCATCTGCCACCGAATAAACTTCTAGCCCATCGGCTTGGGCTTTGGCACGGCTTTTGCTACCTTCATGCAAGCCGACAACCACCTTCACACCACTATCTTTAGCATTGAGCGCATGGGCATGTCCCTGACTGCCATACCCAATCACCGCCAAAGTCTTACCATTGAGAAGCGACAAATCTGCGTTATTATCATAAAAAAGTTTTGCCATTGTTGCGTTTTCCCTCTGTTGATTGTTATCCATTAAATCGGTTTATATGGAATGAGGTCTACTTTTAGCCCCATCCCATCCAAAACACCCAAATTATACGCCGTAACGTTCCAAGTCGCTCGCAGTAACATGATGATTTACAGGCTCATAATCGGTATCCAAGATGCGGACACCGCGCCCCATCGCCACAACCCCCGTGCGGACAAGTTCCACAATCCCAATCGGGCGCAATTCATCAATCAAATGCTCCACCAAATCTTCTTGGGCGGCAATTTCGATAATGGCATATTTTGTACCAATATCCACAATCCGCGCAGGATACCGTTCACAAACCTCTGTTACTGTATTGCGCGAGTCAACATCATCTGTCCGCACTTTGATAAGTGCCAAATCTCGGCTGATATGAGGTTCTCCTGTGAGAGCCTTCACATCAATCACATTCACCAACTTATATAAATTGGCGACAATCTGCTTGACATCTGTCCGCGCCACATCTACCACAATCGTCATGCGCGAGACATGCCCCTTGTGCGTGCGTCCAACCGTGAGGCTGTCTACGTTATAATTGCGCCGACGAAACATACTCGCCACCCGATTGAGGACACCGGGCTTGTTTTCGACCAATGCAACCACTACTTGTTTTGATATACTGTTAGGCATGAGTTTATTGCTCCCCTTTTTTAGGACGGCGAATCATCTTATCTAAATCTGCACCAGCAGGCACCATCGGATACACAACTTCTTCTTTTTCCACCACAAATTCAATCAAAACAGGTCCCTCATAGCTATTCGCAAAATTGACCGCTTCTTCAATTTGTGACCGTTCTGTCACACGCATACTGGGCATCCCAAACGCCTCTGCCAATTTACAAAAATCGGGACTGAGCATCGGCGTAGATTGATACCGTTCTTCATAGAAAAATTCTTGCCACTGACGCACCATCCCCAAAAAGCCGTTGTTGATGATGGCAATCTTCACACCCACATTTTCTTGCATCGCAGTCGCCATCTCGCACATGGTCATCTGAAAGCCACCATCACCCACAATCGCCCATACGGGTTCATCGGGTCTGCCAAATTTTGCGCCAATCGCCGCAGGAAACCCAAAGCCCATTGTGCCAAGCCCGCCACTGGTTAGCATAGTCGCGGGTCTCCGATGAGGATAATATTGCGCCTCAATCATCTGATGTTGCCCCACATCTGTCACTGTCACCGCTTCACCATCGGTATAACGCCACAAGTCATTAATCACCTGCGCCGCCAAAAGTTTGTCGCCATCATAGTTATACAAAATGTCGCGCTCATTAGAATCTTCTTGCCAATCCCGAATCTGATTCACCCATTCTTGGTGGGTATTCCCCTCAACACCGGGTAAAATCTGCTTGAGGACAGTCTGCAAATCGCCACCAATCCCTACATCCACCTTCACATTTTTATTCAGTTCAGATGGGTCAATATCAATGTGGATTTTCTTGGCGTTGACTGCATACGTTTTCAGATTTCCCGTCACGCGGTCATCAAACCGCATCCCCAACGCAATAATTAAATCGGCTTCCTGAATCGCATGATTACTTGCCGCATTACCGTGCATACCCATCATCCCAACACACAATGGATGGTCTTCTGGCATAGCACCCTTGCCCAATAATGTCAGTGTCACAGGGATTTGCGCCCGCTCAGACAATTCTCGCAATTCCTGAACCGCCCCAGACATCATTATGCCATGCCCTGCTAAAATAATTGGGCGTTTTGCCTGATTAATCAAGTCACGCGCCGCAAATACATCACTTTCATTAGCGGCTGTGGGCGGACGATACCCTGGTAGTCGGATTTCTTCCTCTGGATACACAAATTCAATCTTTTCGTTTTGGACATCTTTGGGAATATCAATCAAAACGGGTCCAGGTCTGCCTGTTCTGGCGATAAAAAATGCCTCTTTGATGCAATATGCCAACTCATGAATATCAGAAACGAGGTAGTTATGTTTGGTCACAGGAATTGTCACCCCAGTGACATCTGTCTCCTGAAAAGCATCTGTGCCGATTGCCGCGCGGGGAACTTGACCCGTAATCGCTACAATCGGCACAGAATCCATCATCGCCGTTGCCAAACCAGTCACCAAATTTGTTGCCCCTGGTCCACTGGTCGCAATACACACACCCACACGCCCCGTTGCACGCGCATAACCATCTGCCATGTGGGTCGCACCTTGTTCATGACGCACCAACACATGATGAATTTGTGGATATCGTGTCATAGCATCATACGTGGGCAAAATCGCCCCGCCCGGGTACCCAAAAATCACATCCACACCTTCACGTAACAAACATTCCATCACAATTTCTGAACCGCTCAATAACATATTGCACCTGCTCCTTATCTCATCCGTGAGAATTTATCATTCTATATCATGAATTGACTCACAGGTGTTTTATGACCTCACATAGGTCAACCACCCGTGTTTATCTGCTAATTTGCCACCTGTAATCCCAAAGAATTGGTCTTGTATGAGTTTGGTCACTGTTCCGCGTTTGCCATCGCCCACAGGCAATTTGTCTACCGAGCGCAGAGGGGTAATTTCTGCCGCCGTCCCCGTGAAGAAAATTTCGTCTGCCATATACAACATCTCACGCGCAATCGGCTCATAGCGGATTTCATATCCCGCCTCTTTGAGCAGTGTAATCACCGTATCGCGTGTGATACCCGCCAAAATAGATGACCAAATACTCGGTGTATACACCACATTGTTGTATACCACAAAGATATTTTCACCAGCGCCCTCGCTCACATACCCGTGAATATCCAACGCGATACCTTCGGCATATCCGTTATCGTGCGCTTCCATCGAGATAAACATGCTATTCACATATTGCCCGCCGATTTTTGCCATAGATGCCGTAGAACCGGGCGCACCACGTCGCCAAGAACTGACTTGGGCATCTACCCCGTTCTCAATCGCTTCATTGCCCAAATACCGCCCCCAATCCAGCGTGAGGATAAACACTTCCACAGGGGTACGACCACGCCCCTCAAGACCAAGCGCCCCCGCTCCACGAAATACCACCGGGCGGATATAGCACGATTGATGCTCGTTGCGCCGTACCAATTCGACAATCGCCTCGTCTAATTGCTCTGGTGTATAGGGTTGGTCAATTTTGGCGATTTTAGACCCCACCGTGAGCCGTTTGGTGTGGTCATGCAACCGAAACACCGCCGCCCCCTTATCGGTGGCATACGCCCGAATCCCCTCAAATACACTCGACCCATAATGAATCGCGTGCGTGGTGACATGAACAGTCGCCTTTTCCCACTCAATTAACTCCCCGTTGCGCCATATATATTTCGCGTTCATGATTTACCTTTCTAAAAATTTCTGTCAAAACACTTTTTTGGTGATAAAAAACAAAACCTCCCGTTGCTTGGGAGGTTTTATCTTTCTCAGTCTTATCTGTGTCGTGCTACCAGAAAAACCCACCCAAGCATTAACGCTCGTTCTTAATGATAAGGACGAGTACGATAAGGCTAATAAGTACAATCGCGGTTAGGGTTTTTGGCATCACTTTTTTCATTGTGAAATTATCTGCTCAATTCAATAAATATCACCGAATCTGATGTTAAGATTATCCATCTTTTACCCGTCTGTCAACTACTTTGTGACCAAAATCACAACATTGGTAAAAGTTCATATAGGTTAGCCATAACCTTTTGTGCATTGTCACTAAAGACCAGTTAAATTGTGCCACTCATGTTGCAAGTCTAACCAATCGCGTGCGGTCTCAATATGATTCATCACTGCCTCTGGCGCAGTCCCACCCACATTTGACCGCCGACTTACCGCTTTTTCAAATGTCAGCCATTCCGCCACATCTGCCTCAAATAACGCCGATAATGCCTGCAAATCGGCTAATGGCACTTTGGTGAGTCCTATCCCACACTCATTTGCCAGCCGTACCACCGCCCCCACCACATGATGCGCCTCGCGGAATGGCATCTTTTTTGCCACCAAATAATCTGCCATATCGGTTGCCAGCATATCTTCTGTGAGCGCCACCCGCATTTTATCTGGATTCAACTTCAATGTTTCGATAATTGCCGTTACCACAGGCAAAATCGTCATGAGGGTATCCACCGAATCGAATAGCGCCTCTTTATCCTCTTGCAAATCCTTGTTATACCCACTCGGCAACCCCTTCAGCGTGGTCAAAAATCCGGTCAGATTGCCAATCAACCGACCAGCCTTGCCCCGCGCCAGTTCCATCGGGTCGGCATTGCGTTTTTGGGGCATGAGGCTAGACCCCGTGCTATAACGGTCATCCAGCGTGATATACCCAAAATTCGGGTTGCTATACCACACAATATCCTCACCCAATCGGCTTAAATGCACCCCAATCATCGCACAGGCATACAGCATATCCGCCACAAAATCGCGGTCACTCACCGCATCTAATCCATTGTCGGTGATGGAAAATCCAAATGTGTCCGCAAGGCGCGTCCTATCATACTTTAAGGGTGTGCCAGCTAACGCCCCAGACCCCAATGGCATCGCAGATAGTCGTTCCAAATCATTTTCCAAACGCCACGCATCCCGATAAAACATCTCATAATAGCTCATCAGCCAATACCCCGCCGTAATCGGTTGCGCGGGTTGCACATGCGTATACCCGGGCATCACCGTCTGGATATGCTTTTCCGCTTGTTCCACCAACGCCCCCGCCAATGCCACCAATGCCCCACGTAATGCCACATTCGCATCCCGCACCCACAACCGAAAATCAGTCGCCACTTGGTCATTTCGGCTACGCCCCGTGTGCAATTTTCCGCCCACCACACCGACAATTTCCGTGAGCCGTCTTTCTACCGCCGTGTGAATATCCTCATCCGTTGGCAAAAACGCAAATGTCCCCGCCTCAAATTCTGATAAAACCTGCTTCAACCCTTTCCTGAGCGCACTTGCCTCTGGCTTAGTGATAATTTTCGCCTGTTCTAAGGCGTGTGTATACGCAATGCTCCCTTCCACATCCTGCTGATACATCCGTTTATCAAACACCAAACTGTCATTCAAGAGACGCATCGCCTCATCGGGTTCACTAGAAAATCGTCCGCCCCAAAGTGCCATTTTTTGTGCCTTTCTATGTGATTTTATGGGTATTATGTGGGTATTGTAGCCGTTTTTGCGGGGAATTGACAACCGATAATGTATAACGGCAACCATGCCGTCCGGGTCCCATCACCGTCCCATTTATCCATCGTGGACGTGATGCCTGCCGACCCATTCCCCCCTTAACCTGTTCGTAGGGACGGCATATAAGGCTTGTCCGTAGTTGTTTTGATGATTTTGCGTAGATATGGCAGGCGGTGAACCACCGACGTATATGACCAAAACCCCATAAATGGGGTTGGTCTGCCGATTTTTAGGATCAGATAGGCATGATGTACGGGTTTGCCATGGCAAACCCGTACATCATGCC
>Ga0163154_10001488_pt1 | contig 36036 bp, 26 predicted proteins | sample OliLakLV19MP9P1_FD_148649 | JGI IMG/M metagenome (GOLD analysis project Ga0163154, IMG submission 148649) | Freshwater microbial mat bacterial communities from Lake Vanda, McMurdo Dry Valleys, Antarctica - Oligotrophic Lake LV.19.MP9.P1 | ecosystem: Environmental > Aquatic > Freshwater > Lake >... | reverse complement strand
TCAACTACCAATACTATAAAGAAGAATCCATAAGTTCGATAGGTTCTGGAACAGTTGAATCAATTATTAAACGAATTGGACTCAGGGTGAAAATATCAGGAGCGCAATGGAATATTGAGAGCGTTCCCTCTATCCTTTCTCTTCGCTGTGCTTACCTCAACGGTCAACTTTCAATTTGATGTATTTGCCAAAGTGAGATGCACCCGTTAAACTTCCCCGTGGGGGGAAGTTGAGCTTAAAAAGGGAAACTTTAAGAACATTCCGCTTCCGTTTTTCTTTAACGCCTTGGTTTTACACTAGAACTCCGGCCTTATCTCAGACTTGGCGACGGCACAGGATTCTTGAAATAACACCAAGCGCCATCCAATCCCGGCCGCACGTAAGTAAAAGCCTGACATTGTTCATCAAACGCACGGATTTGTTTGCAAAGATCCGGGTCTGGTTTGCTAATGTACATATTGCTATAATCAGCGCTGATTCTGTCAGTATTTAAATCTAAATTCCACCTTGTCAACAGCCACTAGCTGCAGCAGTGCAGTTTTAGCTTCTGCACCAATCATCCCCAAAGCAGAGGCTGCACGGCAAGACAATTAGCTGCGGCAGTGCAGTTTAAGCTTTTGCACGGATTTTATTCAAAGCAGAGGCTGTACTATTACGCACATTTACATTCTCATCAAACTGTTTCAGGACTCCGGGCGATCTAAATTTGTGCTTGTCCGTGGTGAAATCGATCGCCCTAAATACTGCTTAAAAAGCGGGACTTTAAGAAGATTCTGGTTTTTCCCTTGAAAAACCATTCTTTACGTGTAACTCTTGCTGGGAATTTGAATATACGAATCCGGTATTTCATTCTGCTGGTGAATAGCAAAGAAACGGCGCTCAATTTCTTTGAGAACTGCTGCATCATAATAAATCATGCCACAATCAACACAAATCTCTACAGGCGTGTTAGGAACTAGCAAGTATTTACCTTGATGGCTGTAAAGGTAATTGATTCTACGTTCCTCATAGCGGTTGCTACCGCAGGTATTGCATCGAATTTCTCGCATGGGTCTATCCTCATTATCCCGGATTTCGGATTCTCAATCTACCTAATTCCGCAGTGATAATAGCACCTGACTGGAGTTCTTGTCCGTGAAGTGCGATCGCCTGCAAGCAAACTTCTGCTTGCTGTCTCGCCGCTAGATTAACTAAACGGATAATCCCGCAGTGAGGTACGCCTCTGACTATTGCAACTTCGCCAAAATCTTTGTCTAATGTTACTAGAATACGACCCTCATTATATGCACGAGAAAGAATCTCTTCGTCGCCGGATCTTCAGGCCAATCTCCCGTCCATATTGCATCATGTCCAGCGATTTCGAGTTGTTGGCGGGAGCCGCCCCAAACACAAGTATCCAAAATAATTTTCATTTGCCAGCTTCCGCCAAGAGAGGTTCGATACGCTCGTGACTAACCAGTCGGTGAGCATAAACTAGACAAGCCTGAATATCTTCTCTTTCTAGCCAGGGATAGCCTTCTAGAATCGTTTCAGGAGTGTCGCCTGCGGCTAACATTCTTAGAATATGCTCAACTGCAAGACGGCGACCCCGAATAATCGGTTTTCCGTTAAATATCTTGGGATTTACTGTGATTCGTTCTAAGAGTTTTTGAGCATCCATAATTTGAGGCATAATTAGATATCTTATATTCTATCATTTCTTTATGATTTCCGAACCCCTTACCTTCTCAACAAGCAATCCTGTTTTAGCAGCCAAAGGATTAACTCGTCGTTTTGGTGGTTTAATTGCCGTGAATGACGTATCTTTTACAGTTGAAAAACACGAGATTTTTGGATTGATCGGCCCTAACGGCGCGGGCAAGACAACTCTATTTAATGTAATGACTGGACTGATACCTGCCTCTAGTGGCAATCTGATTTATCAAAACGAAAATATTTCTAAACTGCGACCTTATCAAATTGCTAATAAAGGTATTGCCAGAACATTTCAAAATATTCGGTTGTTTGGGGAACTTTCTGCCCTAGAAAATGTGGCGATCGCCCGACACATCCACAGTCGATCGCAAAATCCGGTATTATCACTACTATCGGGGATTTTAGCCTTACCAGAGTCTAACGCAATGGAGCGCCAAACCCAGCGCAAAGCCCGGGAATTGTTGGATTTGGTCGGATTGGGCGATCGCGCGGGCGAACAAGCCAAAAACTTGCCCTACGGCGACCAGAGGCGCTTAGAAATAGCCCGCGCTTTAGCTCTAGAACCGCAAATACTCTTGTTAGATGAACCGGCAGCGGGGATGAATCCCAATGAAAAGCATAAATTAAGCGAATTTATCCGCGAAGTGCGCCAACAATTCAATTTAACTGTAATATTGATCGAGCATCATGTACCGCTAGTTATGGGATTGTGCGATCGAATTGCGGTGCTGCATTTCGGTCAGCTTATTGCCTTGGGAGAACCTGCTGTTGTTAGGAATGACCCGGCAGTGATTGAGGCTTATTTGGGAGATGAAAATTAAATAAATTAAAATTAGATAAAATTCCTTCACATTGGGCACCATTTTCACCCATTCTGTAGGGGCGGGTTCACCGACAATAATTGCCTAAAATCCACGATATCATAAACCCGCCCCCGCCCAACCGCAAATCAGAATATACCTCAAATTAAAAGTTACAATAAATGCAACACAGCCCAATCCAAGCCAAAGAAAACATCCTCTTAGAACTAAAAAACCTTTGTGTAAATTATGGTGGCATTCGAGCCATACAAAATATTAATCTGACAATTAATGCGGGCGAGGTTGTCAGTCTCATCGGCGCCAACGGTGCGGGCAAAAGTACCACCTTGAGAGCTATTTCTAAAATAGTTAATTTGCAACAAGGACAAATTATTTATAGCGGGCGCGATATTAGCCGCCGCCAAGCTCACGAAGTTGTGAAATTGGGAATCGCCCACAGCCCAGAAGGGCGGCGGGTTTTGGCGCAGCAAACGGTGTTAACTAACTTGGAATTGGGGGCCTATATTCGATCGGACTTCGCAGCCATCAAAGCCGATTTAGCCCGCCAATTCGAGCTATTTCCGCGCTTAGCAGAAAGGCGCACTCAACTGGCGGGAACCCTTAGCGGCGGGGAACAGCAAATGCTGGCGATCGCCCGCGCGCTCATGAGCCGCCCGAAACTGCTATTATTAGACGAGCCTAGTTTAGGGTTAGCACCTGCGATCGTCAAAGAAATTTTTGCAATTATTCAAAACCTCCGATCCACAGGCGTTACAATCCTCTTAGTCGAACAAAACGCCAGTTTAGCACTGCAAATTGCCGATCGGGGTTACGTACTAGAAGCTGGTAATATTACCCTCACAGGTATTGGAGCGGATTTGCTAAACGACGAGCGAGTCAGGAGCGCATATTTAGGTTGACTTGGTTAATTTTTGGAATTTTGACCGCTTTCTTTGAAGCCGTCAAAGACGTTTTTGGCAAACAAAATCTCAAAAAAAGTGACGAATATGTCGTCGCTTGGTCTCTCTCATTTTTTTCAGTCATATTTTTGAGTCCCTGGGTATTTTATACAGGAATTCCGGCCTTAAACTCTCAATTTTGGCTCGCCCTATTAATCGGAGGTAGCATCAACGCTGTCACAGCCCTCCTCTACATCAAAGCCATCAAAGTATCAGATTTATCCCTGACAATACCGCTGGTAGCTTTGACACCATTATTCATGTTGGTAACTTCACCGTTAATTGTCGGTGAATATCCCAATTTTTTTGATTATATTGGCATTTTGCTAATCGTAGCAGGCTCTTATTTATTAAATATCAAAGAGAAATCTAAAGGATATTTAGCCCCATTCAAAGCACTGCTGGACGAACCAGGGCCAAAATTGATGTTAATCGTCGCATTTTTATGGAGTATCACCTCAAATTTTGACAAAATAGGAGTGAAAAATTCATACCCTATTTTTTGGCTATTCTCTTTGTTTGGTACAATGACTGTCTTGCTACTGCCAGTTTTATTGTACAAAACCCCAAATCCAGGGCTAAAAATTCTCAAACAATTACCAATGCTAGCTGCTATGGGGTTTTTCAATGCTATTGGAGTGCTTTTTCAAATGCAAGCTTTGACATTAACTTTGGTAGTGCAAGTGATAGCGATTAAGCGTACTAGCGTGTTAATGGGTGTATTGTTCGGTCATTTCATTTTTAAGGAAAAAGATATTCAACAAAGATTATTAGGAGCCGGAATCATGATTTTGGGAGTTTTATTTATCAGTTTATAGGTTGAGATTTCCGGGACTTTGACGCTCATTCTCCCCCCGAATGTAGGGGCGGTGCCCCCGTACCCGCCCTCTCTCGGTTGGCCGGGGATGTCTGGGTGGGAAACACGCCCTCGCCTCTATTGATGTATAAGTCATGTTATACTCAAGGCGATCGCACTTTCTCTCACTATTTATTAAGATAAAAAAAATTAATGCACAAAATAGCTGCCACACCCGGAGGTTGGAACCCTCAATCAGAAGGAGTAATTTTTATTCAGCAAACCCCAGCACCCATAGTATTTATTAGTGCTGCTGACACCGACATTCAAACACTCGCAGCCGCCGCATCCAAAATGCCGGCAGCATTCCCCAAAGTGCGGGCAGTAAACCTGCTTCAATTGCAGCAACAACTAACAATTGACACCTATGCCGAGGAAGTTTTAGAACGCGCCGAGGTCATAATCTTAAGACTGTTAGGAGGGCGTTCTTATTGGTCTTACGGGTTAGAAATTCTGCGGGAAACGGTGCAGAAAACTAACGCCTCACTGATTGTAATGCCGGGAGAAGACAGTCCAGATCCCGATTTAATTAGTCATTCCAATGTATCGCTCTCAGCAGTCAATCAACTGTGGCGTTATTTTACAGAAGGCGGAGTCCAAAACTTTGTTAATGCACTCAAGTTTACTGCTGATACTTGTCTAAAAACTTCTTACAATCCGCCGCTACCGCAAACAGTTTCTCGCGTCGGAATTTATGATTGGGGCGGGCGAAAATCTCCCTTAACAAACAGGACTTTGACAACTTCTTGCCCCCCCCTTCTTAAGGGGGGCTGGGGGGGATCTCCGGGTTTACCATCACAAACTAAAGTCGGAATCTTATTTTATCGCGCTCATTACTTATCAGGAAATCTAGCACCTATTGATGCACTTTGTCAAGCTCTAGCAGAGCGAAACTTAGTACCGGTTCCTGTCTTTGTGTCTTCTCTGCGGGAACCAGAATTGCAAGTGGAATTGCTGGAATATTTCCAGCCCAAAGAATCAGAACCCATTCAATTATTGCTCAACACCACAAGTTTTGCAGTCTCCGGTTTCAACAGTCCAGAACCGGAACAAAACAGCTTAAAATCCTTAGATGTTCCTGTATTGCAAGCCATCTTCAGCGGCGGCGGTTTGGAACAGTGGAAAACTGAATTACAAGGACTTTCGCCCCGCGATGTGGCGATGAATGTAGCATTACCCGAAGTAGATGGAAAAATCATTACTAGGGCTGTTTCTTTTAAGGCTGTACAAACTTGGAATGCTGAATTAGAAACAGATGTGGTAGGATATGTCGCAGCGGACGATCGCATTTCATTTGTAGCAGATTTAACCGCGAATTGGGTAAAAATGAAACAAACCCCAGCCGCCAACAGACGCATCGCCATAATTCTCGCCAATTATCCCACTCGCAACGCCCGCTTAGCCAACGGCGTAGGCTTAGATACGCCCGCTAGCTGTGTGGAAATCCTCAAAGCTATGCAGCAAGCCGGCTATCAAGTTGACAACATCCCCGCTAGCGGTAATGAGTTAATTGAACTGTTAACTTCTGGCGTCACAAATGACCCGGAAGGACGCGAATTGCGGCCTGTTAATCAATCATTGGATTTGGCAGAATATGAAGAATATTTTGCTAGTTTGCCGCAGCCAGTACAGGATGGGATTTGTAAAAGATGGGGGCTTCCGGGAAGCTATGCACAAGATTTTATAAGTAACAATACGTCTTTTTCGATTCCAGGAATTCAATTCGGAAATGTGTTTGTCGGAATTCAACCATCGCGGGGATACGAACTTGACCCGGCGTTAAATTATCACGCGCCGGATTTGGAACCTACCCACAATTATCTAGCTTACTATTACTGGTTGCGAGAAAAATTGGGAATTGATGCGATCATTCATGCGGGAAAACACGGTAATTTAGAATGGCTTCCCGGTAAAAGTATCGCCTTGTCTAACAAATGTTATCCAGAAGTCGCATTAGGCGCGATGCCGAATTTTTATCCGTTTATTGTCAACGATCCGGGGGAAGGTGCTCAGGCAAAAAGACGATCGCAAGCTGTGATAATCGACCACCTGACCCCGCCCATGACTCGCGCCGAACTTTACGGGCCTTTGCAGCAATTAGAAGCCTTAATCGACGAATATTGCGAAGCCCAAAGCTTAGATCCGTCCAGATTGCCCATGATTCGCGATCGCATTGTAGCCCTCACCAACCAGGAAAACTTAGATAAAGACTTAGGAATCCAGCTAAATAAATCAGAATTTACCGAATTCATCACCCGCACAGACGGCTATCTTTGCGAACTAAAAGAATCGCAAATTCGCGACGGATTGCACATTTTCGGTCAATGTCCCCAAGGTAGACAGTTGCGGGACTTGATAATTGCGATCGCCCGCCATCCTAGCACAAATCGCGCAGGCTTAACCCGCTCCCTCGCCAAAGACTTAAACCTAGATTTCGACCCCTTAACTACAGCAGGCGATTCAACAGCAGAATTAGAAGAAAAAGCTGCTGAATTAGTAGATAACTTAATCGAAAACATCCGCGTTCATCCGCGTCCATCTGCAGTTACAAATCCAGAAATAGGAGAAGCAACCCAACAAGAATTAGACTGGATTACTAACTATCTTTTACCTTCATTGCTGCAAACAAACCAAGAAATTACCAACCTGTTGCGCGGACTAGATGGGCGACACATCCCCAGCGGCGCATCCGGCGCACCCACCCGCGGCAGGCCCGATGTATTGCCCACTGGCCGCAATTTTTACTCGGTAGATATCCGCGCCATTCCCACAGAAACCGCTTGGAGAGTTGGCAGAGTTGCCGCCGAAACTTTGATCGAAAGATACACTCAAGAAAACGGCGAATATCCCAAAACTTTGGGTTTGTCAGTGTGGGGAACATCGACAATGCGGACGGGGGGAGATGACATCGCCGAAGCCTTAGCATTAATCGGAGTTCAACCGATATGGGATGGGCCTTCGCGCCGAGTTGTAGATTTTGAAATATTGCCTGTTGCTGTTTTGGGGCGGCCGAGAGTTGATGTTACTTTGCGGATTTCAGGCTTTTTTCGCGATGCTTTTGCTAATTTAATTGATTTGTTTGACAGTGCGGTGAAAGCTGTAGCAAACTTAGATGAACCTGCGGAAAATAATCCTTTAGCAGCGCAAGTTAAGCAAGAGATTTTGGATTGGGAATCGGCGGGTTTGAGTCGAGAAGAGGCCGAAGTGCGATCGCAATTTCGAGTCTTTGGTTCAAAACCGGGGGCTTACGGCGCGGGACTTCAGGGCATAATTGAAGCTCAAAACTGGACAGACGATTCTGATTTAGCAAAAGCTTACATTAATTGGAGCAGTTACGCCTATACTTCCTCTAGTTCCTCAAATTTGCCGGGAGATGTAGCAGGAATTAAACAGAGTGAATGGGGATGTTCCGCGCCTGAAGCATTTACACAACGCCTTGGCCAAATGCAAATAGTTCTCCAAAACCAAGACAATCGCGAACATGATATCCTCGACTCCGACGATTATTATCAATTCCAAGGTGGAATGACTGCGGCAATTCGGAATTTGCAAGGGAAAAATCCTGAAACTTATTTCGGGGATAACTCGATTCCCGAAAATCCGAAAGTGCGACAACTGAAAGAAGAAATTGCGCGGGTTTACCGCAGCAGGGCGGTAAATCCAAAATGGATTGAAGGGGCGATGCGCCACGGTTATAAAGGTGCTTTTGAAATTGCAGCAACGGTCGATTTTTTGTTTGCTTATGATGCTACGGCAAATTGTGTTGAAGATTTTATGTATGAGGGAATCGCACAGGCTTACATTTTTGATGAAAAAGTGCAGGGATTTATCCAGGAAAATAATCCTTGGGCGCTGCGTGATATGGCGGAAAGATTGTTAGAAGCTCGTCAACGGGGGTTGTGGCAGAGTGCTAATCAGGATACGCTTGATAAATTGCGATCGATCGCCCTGCAAGCCGAAGCCGTCATCGAATCCCATACAGAAATACGCAATTAAGGCCGCGATCGCCGCCAGACACATCTGGCCGTTTGCGGTAATATCTACTAATGTTTCGCCAACGGTGAAAGCTGTATGATTCGCCGCTATATTGCTAGCCTGACCACTAACATCTTAAAACTTACCTGCGCCGCCGCAACCGCGATCGCCATAACAGCCGGATGTTCGCAGCCCAACCAGCCCAACAGCCCTGGGGCATCTAACACCATCGAACCGGCAGCCCTAGCGGAGCCGCCAACCTCTGTGTTAGCTCTAAACCCCAACAAAACCAGAAAATCCCTCAGCGCTCCCTCCTGCACCCAAAACGACCCATTTGCGGAGTCAATTAACTTTGCCACCCAAGCTTCTAATTTGGCTCAATCAGCCAATTCAAAACAAGACTGGGACGAAGTAGCAGCCCTGTGGGTGCAGGCCGTCGCCTGGATGCAAGCGGTTCCCCCCGGCAGTCCCAGACGGGCGTTTGCTGAGAAAAAAGTAATCGAGTACATGAGAAACTTGGTTTATTCCCAACAGCAAGCGAGTGCAACCCGATCGCAAGCCGCCAGTACAGTCAGTTTCAGCAGCGATTTACTCAACGAACAACTAGAACTTTACCTATCCTACGTTGCGACTGTCGGGCCGCCAGATGTTTTGATTGTCGGCAGTTCCCGGGCATTGCAGGGCGTAGATCCCAAACAGCTAAAACAATCTTTGGCCGCCAGCGGCCGTCCGGGCTTAAAAGTATTTAACTTTTCAGTCAACGGCGCAACTGCACAAGTAGTTGACTTTCAACTGCGGCGGCTCTTGAAGCCGGAGCATTTGCCTCAAATGATTGTCTGGGCGGACGGTGTGCGCGCATTTAACAGCGGCCGGGACGATCGCACTTTTAATTCGATCGTCGATTCCGAAGGCAGCCAACTTTTAGCAGCAGGCATTCGCCCCCAACAGCCGTCGGAGGAACCCAACGAGATTCCGCTGTGTTACAGATTCCCGCAGCCCTGCGCTAAAAACACTTTCCGCAAAGCATTTACCTCTGTCGATCGACCTTTCACGGGCGGGCAAGATGCCCAACCCCTACTCCCCACAATCAAATTCCCGTCCAGTGGAACGGGCATCTTGCCCGCTGCTGACACCCACCCCACAATCAAATTCCCGTCCAGTGGAACGGGCATCTTGCCCGTTGCCTCAAATACTGCCAGATATGAGTTAAAACCGATCGCAGCGGATGCAGCAACTCAAAAAGCACAATTGATTCCAGTCTCGCGACGGACAACAGTAGCCCTCAGACAAGTCAACCAATTGGCAGATTCGATCGACTCCAACGGATTCATGGCTATGTCGGGCAAGTACAATCCCAACACTTATTATCGAGAACGCGCTTACGTTTCAGGCCAGTACGATCGCGACTACGAAAACTTCAACCTCGGAGGCAAACAAGCAACAGCCTTTAATTCAGTTGTAGCATTTACCAAAGCTCGCAAAATTCCCCTAATTTTCGTCAATTTGCCCCTCACCAACGACTACTTAGATCCAACACGTCGGTCGGCTGAACAGCAGTTTCGGCAGCGAATGCAGCAACTCTCGCGGCAAAAAGGCTTCGCTTTCCGCGACTTGTCGCAGCGGTGGCCGGGCCGTAACGACTATTTTGTTGACCCCAGCCACCTCAACCGCTTTGGGGCGATCGCAGTTTCTCGCCTACTCGCGGCCGATTCGAGCATTATCTGGCCGCGGCCCAAATCCCGGATCGCCGACGGGTAATGGAGGGAGTGGGAGAGAGGGAGAGAATTCTTTTTCTCACTTCTCGTTTCCTCGTTACCAGGCTCTGCCTGGTAACGCAGATCCGGAGGCTCTGCCTCGAAATTGTGAAAAATGCTGCAAGATATCAATTAGACTTATTGCATAAATCTTTGATTGATAGGGAAACCGCAGATAAACGCAGATAAACGCAGATAATTTCAAGATACTTTGCGAGTTTTGCAATCTGGTCTAGTCTAAAATCTAATAATCTAAAATCCCAAATCTAAAATCTAAAATCGATAGGTTGTGCAACTAAAACAAGTAATTATCGCCCACAAAGCCAGAGATACCCTCAGCCAGCGGTGGGCAGAACAGTGTGCCCGCCAATTAGAAAGTCGCGGGTGTCAGGTTTTAATGGGGCCCAATGGCCCGAAAGATAACCCGTATCCGGTGTTTTTAGCTTCTAGTAACAGCCCAATTGATTTAGCGGTAGTGCTGGGGGGCGACGGTACGGCCCTAGCTGCTGCGCGGAATTTGGCGGCTGACGGCATCCCGATTTTGGCAGCTAATGTGGGGGGACATCTGGGTTTTTTAACCGAGTCTTTTGAGGATTTCCAAAATACTGAGGAGATTTGGGACAGACTTTCGGAAGATAGGTATGCTGTGCAGAAGCGGATGATGTTGCAGGCAACAGTTTTTGAGGGAAACAGAAGCAATCTCGAACCCCAAAGCGATCGATTTTTGGCACTAAATGAAATGTGTGTCAAACCTGCTTCAGCCGATCGAATGCCGAGCTGTATTCTAGAAATGGAAGTTGACGGCGAAGTAGTCGATCAATATCAAGGCGACGGTTTAATTGTGGCAACTCCCACCGGTTCGACTTGTTACACTGCATCTGCCAATGGGCCGATTATGCACTCGGGAATGGACGCGATCGCAGTTACTCCGATTTGCCCTTTGAGTTTATCCAGTCGGGCGATCGTCCTGCCGCCCGGTTCAGTCGTCAGCATTTGGCCTTTAGCAGATTACGAACTCAGTACCAAACTCTGGACAGACGGCATTTTAGGTACTGCAATTTGGCCAGGACAGCGCGTAGACGTGCGGAGGGCAGACTGCGAAGCCAAGTTTATCATTTTGCGGGAAAACTATTCTTATTACAACACTTTGAGGGAAAAACTTCACTGGGCAGGAGCCAGAATTCGGTACAGCAACAATCACCGCAATTAATCCGAATCATCCACCATCAAGCTCCATGAATGTAGCGGCCCCGGAAGCGGGAAAAAATGTGAAATCACCAACAATCTAGATACAAAACCCGCCCTCACTCAACATACAATTTCTGTACTCTGTTAAGATCTCTCAATATCTTGACAAACAGCCTGATCCATGCAGACTTTCAAAAAATCAACCAGACCTTTCAATCATCAAGATACATATCCCTGTCCCGTGTGCCGCACCGGTCAAATTTCCACCATGCCGATGATGGAAGCCCTAGCTTGCAACTTCTGCCAGCACATTTTTACCGCCAGCGAAGAAAGACAATCGCTGAAAATGGCCGATCGCCAGCCGCCCGTATCATGGCACTGGAATGGCAAAAAATGGATAGGAGCACACCTCGAAGGCGTAGAATTCGGATGGCCTTATTTTGCCGCAGCGATCGGTCTCATCTTCCTTCCCACCACCTTGCTCGGACTTTCAGCTTACTACTTTCCCCCGATTCCCGGCAGTCGCTTGTCGTGGCTGCCCGCAGCTTGGACTGGTTTAGCCTTTTTGTCCCATTTAGGCATAGTGCTGTGGTTGGTAGGCGAATTTTATCAATTCCCCGCGGCCACTTATTTAAGAGCTTGGGGGCGCAGGATTCGCAGGCGCTAGCTGGATGCTGTCAGACGGGCGATGATCGTCCAAGGGCCTCGCACTGGTATCAATTTAGGTAAAATTAGAGGCGATCGCAAAAATCAACTTCAAATCAGCACCACTAGAGCTATAATCATTAGCTATTCTAAATACTCAGATACGAGCGCATAGCGATTTGTGAGGAGAGCGATGAACATACTTGGAATCTCGGCGTACTACCACGACAGCGCCGCAGCCTTAATTCGCGACGGAGAAATTATAGCAGCAGCGCAGGAAGAAAGATTTTCCCGCAAAAAGCACGACGCCAGATTTCCCAAGAATGCGATCGCCTATTGCCTAAAAGAAGCGAACATAGATTTACGGGAAGTCGATCGCATAGTCTTTTACGATAAACCTTTAGTCAAATTCGAGCGCCTTCTCGAAACCTATTTAGCCTACGCACCCAAAGGTTTTCGCTCTTTCCTAACCGCCATGCCCATCTGGCTAAAAGAAAAGCTTTACCTCAAAACCATGCTCAAAAGAGATCTCGCAGAAATAGCCAACTGCAAAACCAATAAACTGCCATCTCTGCTATTTACCGAGCACCACCAATCCCACGCAGCCTCAGCATTTTTCCCCAGCCCATTCCAAAAAGCCGCCGTTTTGTGTCTCGACGGCGTAGGCGAGTGGGCCACAACCTCCGTTTGGTTGGGAGACGGCAACCAACTGACACCTCAATGGGAAATCGATTTTCCCCACTCCCTTGGTTTGCTTTATTCAGCTTTCACCTACTACACAGGCTTCAAAGTCAACTCTGGCGAATACAAACTAATGGGTTTAGCGCCCTACGGCGAACCCAAGTATGTAGACAAAATTCTCACCCATTTGATCGACCTCAAAGATGACGGAACTTTCCGTTTAAACATGGATTATTTCAACTATACTGTTGGCTTAACCATGACAAATAAGAAGTTTGACCAACTGTTTGAAGGGCCGCCGCGTCAAGGTGAAGGACAACTGACTCAGCGGGAAATGGACATAGCAGCTTCCATTCAAGTTGTCACCGAAGAAGTTGTTTTGCGGCTTTGCAGAACAGTTAAAAAAGAATTGGATGTCGATTATCTGTGTCTCGCGGGTGGCGTTGCTCTCAACTGCGTGGCTAACGGCCGACTTTTGCGGGAAAATATTTTTAAAGATATTTGGATTCAACCAGCAGCGGGAGATGCTGGCGGTGCTTTGGGCGCGGCTTTGGCGATTTGGTATCAGTATTGCGAACAAACTCGTACTGTGGGCGATGAGCTACTCGCAGTTAATAATATTAAGCCGGAGAGGACTGAAGTCCTTACTACGAACGAGGAGAGGACTGAAGTCCTGACTACGAACCAAGCTGTCGCAACTGTGGCGAAGTCTGTGGCTCATTTAACTTGTCACGACAAAATGCGCGGTTCCTATTTGGGGCCAAGGTTTACTGACAAAGAAATTCTCGAATATTTGGATGCTGTCAAAGCTAGCTATCACCGATTGGACGATGCCGAATTGATGCCGCAGTTGGCGGAAATTTTGGCACAGGGAAATGTCGTCGGATGGTTCCAAGGGCGGATGGAATTTGGGCCGCGGGCTCTGGGCGGGCGATCGATCATTGGAGATCCCCGTAATGCTAAAATGCAGTCCGTGATGAACCTGAAAATTAAATATCGGGAATCATTTCGACCTTTTGCGCCGTCAATCTTAGCCGAACGAGTTGCGGATTATTTCGAGATTGACCATTCTAGCCCTTATATGCTATTGGTGGCTCCAGTCAAAGCTAGTCTCCGCATTCCGATGACACCCGAACAAGAACAGTTGTTTGGTATTGAAAAGCTTAACATTCCGCGATCGGAAATTCCGTCTGTTACCCACGTCGATTACTCGGCTCGCATCCAAACAGTTCACAAAGAAACCAATCCTCGGTACTATGACTTAATCAGTCACTTTGAAAGGCGATCGGGATGTTCGATTTTGGTAAATACTTCGTTCAACGTCCGAGGCGAACCCATTGTTTGCACTCCCGAAGATGCTTACCGCTGTTTCATGCGAACCGAAATGGATTATCTGGTTTTAGAGAATTTCTTAATTCCTAAATCAGAACAAATTCCTTGGAAACAAGATGAAGCTTGGAAAAATGAATTTGAACTAGATTGAACCCGCAGCCCGCCAATCCGGCAGGAGTCCGGCAGGGGTTTAAACCCCTGCCTCATAGCTAAAGTCGGTTAAAACCGACTGTTAATTACAATTAATTACAATCGTTAATTACAATCAAAATTACGATGTATTTTAGTCCTCTTTAAGAGGACTTTAGCTATGAGACAGGGGTTTTCAACCCCTGTCGGACTCTCGGAACGATCGATCGACTCTCAAAACAATCGAATCTTCCTTCTTCCTTCTTCCCTCTTCCTTCTTCCCTCTTCCTTCTTCCTTCTTCCCTCTTCCTTCTTCCCTCTTCCTTCTTCCCTCTTCCTTCTTCCTTCTTCCTTCTTCCTTCTTCCTTCACCATGAACGACGAAATAAAAAAACTCGATAACAAAGGCCTGCGCGATTTCGGGCTGCTAATTGGCAGCTTAATAGCAGTGCTGTTCGGTTTAGCAGTACCTTTACTGCGGCGGCATTCTATACCTTGGTGGCCCTGGATTGCCGGCAGCGTGCTAGTTGTGCTAGCATTAGTTGCGCCGAAATCCCTGAATCCCATTTATCACGGATGGATGAAGTTTGGACTGCTCCTCAACAAGATCGAAACACCGATCGTCCTCGGGATAGTTTTTTACCTAATAGTTTGGCCGATGGGAGTGCTCAAAAACATTTTCGGCGAAGATGCAATGCGGCGGAAACTCAATCCTAAAATGGATACTTACCGCGTCCCGAGTAAAGCAAGAACAAAAGTTAGTATGGAGCGTCCTTTTTAAGTGTTTGAAGCAACTTTAGACTTTCTCAAAGATTTGTGGGCGTTTATGAAAGAACGCCAAAAGTATTGGCTACTGCCGTTAATTGTGACTTTAGTCTTTTTGGGAGCTTTGATTGTATTGAGTCAGGGTTCTGTGATTGCTCCGTTTATTTACACCCTGTTTTGAAAGAATGAGCAAGTTGAAAAATTTGGGTGTCAATTTGGGTTTGACACTCGGCGGTTTATTGATGGGGGTGGTAATTGGTGAAGTTGGGTTGCGAGTTGCTAGAGTTGAGGGCTATCCAAAAATAGGAGATTTCGTAGAGTCGGCGCCAACTCGTTTCCACACTTCCGATCCGAATTTGGGTTGGAAGCTGAAACCGGGTGCGTCGGGGGAGTGGAATGGGGAAGGTTCGAGTTTTGTGCAGGTGAATAGCGAGGGTTTGCGCGATCGCGAACATACAAAAGCCAAACCTCCGAATACTTTGCGCGTTGCGGTTTTGGGCGATTCTTTCACCGAAGCAATTCACGTACCTGTCGAACAAACTTTCTGGTCGAAATTGGAACGAAAGTTAGGCAACTGCGAAGCTGTTAAGGGACGCAAAAATGTTGAGGTCATGAATTTCGGGGTGCAGGGCTACGGTACTGCTCAAGAATTGATAATGCTGCGAAAAAAAGTGTGGGATTACAGTCCTGATATTGTAATTCTTGCTTTTTTTATTGGTAATGATATAATTAACAATTCGCCGCAATTGGAATACGATCGCTACCGACCATTTTTTGCTTATGATGCTAGCGGCAAGTTAGTACCGGATATGTCTTTTCGCAATCTGGCGCCGATCGATCGCAACGAAAGAGCAGTTTCCTTCGTAGACCGAATGCCCAGTTTGATCGTCAACAATTCGCGCATTCTGCAGGTCATTAAAAAAGTAGACTTAGAGCGGAAAAAGCGGGAGTTATCGGGACACTTTACCACTTTAAGTACCCTGAACCTCAAGGAACCTCATGATGCAGCTTGGCAAGAAGCTTGGAGGGTGACAGAGGGTTTGATTGTGACGATGCGGAATGAAGTTGTGCAGAAAAATGCTGATTTCTTGGTTGTGACAATCGGCGATCCGATGCAAGTTAGACCGGAGGCCCAGCGGCGAAAAAATTTTATGACAAAGAACAACATTCAGGATTTGTTTTATCCCGATAGGCGGCTGGAAAAATTGGGCGCGCGCGAGGGTTTTCGGGTGCTTAATTTATCCGAACAGTTCCAAGGTTACACGGAAAAATATCAAGTCTGCGCCCACGGTTTTGAGAATTCTGTACCCTGTGGGGGTCACTGGAATGAACTCGGACACCGACTGACAAGTATCCTGATTGAGCGAAATTTGTGCGAGAATTTGAAGCAGTCTCAAGTCCCCAAAAAACAACCCTAAGCCGTCAAATTTCATGAAAGATTCAACTGCACTCGAAAAAAGCAAAAATATATTAATTATAATCGCGGTTAATTTGGCGATCGCCTTTATTTGTCTGGAAGCTTTGTCGCTAGCTTTTTATTTTATCAATCAAAAGCAGTTTTTTTATACCAGAACCAAAGGTAAAGAAAAAGTAGTAGAAGACATTGAAAGGATCGGAATTAGACTAGATGAATCTATCGTAGAAAGACTGCACCCGTTTTTTGGCTACGTGCTCAAACAAGGTGCTTTTCCCAATGAAAAATTAAAATTAAAAGTCAACAAAGAAGGCTTTTATTCGCGCTACGAATATCCGTTTATTAAAACCAATAAAAAACAATTTATTATCGGCATTTTTGGCGGTTCTGTTGCTAATAACTTTGCAGTAGATGAATATATAAATCAAAAATTTTCTAAGAAATTGCAGAGTTATCCAGAATTAGCCGATCGCGAAATTGTCGTTTTAAATTTTGGCAACGGCGGCTACAAACAGCCCCAACAATTACTAATTTTAAATTACTTTCTAGCTTTGGGTCAAGAGTTGGATCTAGTCATCAATATTGACGGTTTTAACGAAGTAGCCCTCTCAAATTTAAACAACAAAGCCCAGCTAGACATAGGAATGCCCAGCGTTCAGCATATACAGCCACTGACGAGTTTAGCCAACAACAACTTATCGCCGGAAGCGATGAGTTCGATCGTCCAAATTAACGAAAACAAAAAACAGTTGAAAGCAGGTATTGACAAATTGCAAACTTGTCAGCTTGCTTTGTGTCACGCTGTTACCTCGCTACAAGTGAAACAATTAGTCAACAATTACCAGCAAGCAGTTGTCAAGTACGACGCACAAGTCAAACAATCCAACTCAGACACGGCAAAGAGCGGTATAGTATACATTCCCAAAGCTGACTCTGTTTTGCAGGATGCCCCGGCTTTTGATAAAATAGCATCGATGTGGTACGAATCGTCGATCGGGATGAATCAAATTTTATCAAGTAGAAAGATTAAATATTTTCACTTTATCCAGCCCAACCAGTATTATCCCACTAAGCGAGCGTTTACCGCCAAGGAAAAGGAAATCGCGATTAACAAAGAGAGTCCTTACATTGAAGGGGTGAAAAAAGGTTATCCGGTATTGTTGTCCAAAGTCGATGATTTGCAAAAAGCTGGGGTTAATGTTTTTAGCGCAGTGAATATTTTAGACAATACAAAAGAGACGGTTTACAAAGATGCCTGCTGCCACTATAATTCAGTGGGAGAAGAAGTATTGGCAAATTATGTTTCCAGTTCTATTGTTAAAGTAGTGAGGGAGTCGAAATAGAGGTTTATGAAAGATTTAAAATTCCTCAAAAAAGGACAAGAAATTCTAAAAATTGCTTTGATTAACTTAGGGCTTTTACTGGTTTTCCTGGAACTCGGTTCCTTGGGATGGTATTTTGTCAAGCACAAGCAATTATTCTATACTAGACAAAAGGCGCAAGATAAGTCGGCTTTAGGAATTAATTTAGAAGGAGTGCGGCTGAATCAGTCTATTGTCGAAAGGTTTCATCCTTTCTTTGGGTTTATTCAAAAACCAGGGCCAGATTTTCGCCCTGGTTTTAAGATTAATAACTATGGATTTATCTCTCCTTATGATTACCCGTTTAAAAAGACTAAAAAAAATCAATTTGTGATCGGAATTTTTGGCGGTTCGGTGGCTTCGGACTTTTCAATTTTTCAAATTCAAAATAAAATTTTACCTCAATACCTAAAACAGGTTCCCGGTTTACAGGATAAAGAATTTATAATTTTGTCTTTTGCTACCGGCGGCTACAAACAGCCGCAACAGTTATTAATTTTAAATTATTTTTTAGCTTTAGGTCAAGAACTGGATCTAGTCGTCAATATAGATGGCTTTAATGAAGTAGCACTTTCTAATATAAACAATAAAAATCAAATTGATCTGGCGATGCCAAGCAATCAGCACATTCTGCCACTGATTAGCTTGGCAAATAATAGCCTTTCTACCAAGGCTATGCAAGCAACTCTCAGAATTAAAGAAAATAAAACTAGGATTAATGAGGGTTTGGAGAGTTTGCAACACTGTTCTTTAGCTGCGTGTGATGCTTTGACTTCTGTTTACGTTCAAAATTTAGTCAATAGTTATCGGAGAGATGTGATTGCATTTGAAAAAGAACGTGGCAAACAACAACAAGATGACGAGGGCAGCGTGATTTATATTAATAAAAATAAGTCGGTTTTAGAGGATTCAGCAGCTTTTGAACAAATGGCGTGGAATTGGGCGAAAAGTTCAATTTTTATGCACAAAGTTTTGTCTGCTAGTAATGTGCCTTATTTTCATGTTCTTCAGCCTAATCAATATTATCAGACGAAAAGGGTGTTTGGTGAAGCCGAAAAGCAGATTGCTTTTAACAATGATACTCCTTATGCTAAGGCTGTGGAAATTGGCTATCCGGCTCTTTTGAGTAAGTTGCCTAATTTAGAAAAAAATAAGATTAATATTTTCAATGGGGTTAAGGTGTTCGATAAGACTAAAGATGCTGTTTATGTGGATAGCTGCTGTCATTACAATCAAGCGGGAGAGGTGGTTTTTAGCAATTATGTGGGGCGTTCTATTCTGGAATCTTTGCAGAAGGATGAGGCTAGGAGTAAGAAGAAATAATGAGATATAGAAGACCGGACGGTTGAAACCGCGTCTATACAGACAAAACCCGAGCTGAGAGGGGTTGAAGAAGACCGGGCGGTTGAAACCGCGTCTATACAGACAAAACCCGCCTCCGCGGGTTGAAGACAGAGCCTTGAAAATTACGTTTTTTTCTTCAGTCCGCGCACCATCCGGACTTCCTTTGTGTAGACGCGGTTTCAACCGCCGTCTGATCTTTTGGGCGGTTTTTAGGTTTTCGATTGGCTTGCAGCTCGATCGCCCGTGGAGTCGATCGGCATTACCAAGATTTTATCAACTCGGTTCCCGTCCATATCGACTACTTCCACGCGCAAACCGTTCCACTCAAAATGCTCGGCTGCTGTGGGAATTTTGCCCAAGTTTGTAATCACAAAACCGCCCATTGTGTGGTAACTTCCTTTGTGTTCTGCTGACAATTCTTCGATTCCAAACAGCTCAAAAAAATCTTCGACTGCTAGCATTCCGTCTAACAGCCAAGAACCGTCTTCGCGCTGCACGGCTTCCGGCTCGTCAGCATCTTCTATTGAGGGAAAGTCGCCAACGAGTTCGACTAAAATATCGTTGACTGTCACCAATCCTTGAATGACTCCGTATTCGTCAACCACTAAGGCAATTTGATTGCTAGATTGCTTAAAAAGCTCTAATACTTTCAAACCGCGCGTGCTTTCCGGCACAAATAAAGGCCTCCGCAAAGAAGCACTTAAATCGAGGGGTTGACCGGTCAAATTGCGAGACAACATATCCGTAACGTGTACTAAACCGACAACGTTATCGAGTCCGCCCTGACAAACAGGAAACCGAGAATGACCGCTGCCGAGCATTTTTTGGCGGTTTTCTTCTACTGAGTCGTCGAGGTCGAGCCAGGTAAGATCGGGTCGCGGGGTCATTAAGGCGCTGACTCGCCGATCGCCCAAACGAAAGACTCTTTCTACCATGTCTTGTTCGGCTTCTTCAAAGGTTCCGGCTTCGGTTCCTTGCTCTATTAAAACTTTAATTTCTTCCTCTGTAACTTGCGGTTCTGTTGAAGGCACAATCCCCATGATCCGCATCACTAAGTCAGTGGAATGACTTAAAACATACACTGCTGGAGCGCCAATGTTTGAGAGCATTCGCATGGGAATAGCGACACGAGAGGCGATCGGCTCGGGGTTGTTGAGGGCCAGCCGCTTCGGCACGAGTTCGCCGATAATTATGGTGAGGTAAGTTATGATTAGAATTGCGATGACTGAGGCGATCGGCTTAGAGTAGGGTTCCAAGGCCGGAATCAAGCGCAACAGAGGCTCTACCCTTTTAGCAATCGTCGTTTCTCCGAAAGCGCCGGACAGGATAGCCAGTAGCGTAATCCCGATTTGAACTGTCGGCAAGAACTGATTCGGGGCATTAGCCAGATCCAAAGCTACACGGGCATTGATCGAACCCTGGTTTGCCATCTGTTGCAGTCTCACCTTCCGTACTGAGATGATGGCCATCTCTGACATCACAAACACGCCATTGAGGAAAACCAGCAGGAGAACAATCAGAATATCGGTACTTGGGGACATTTCTCAAATTATCGATGGTAAAGACGAAGCGCGTTTCCCGGTTAGTCGATTTGAGATTTGAGATTCTAGATTTTAGACTCAATTGAATCTATAATCTGGGGGATCTGTCAATCTCGACCGACAATCTCGATTTGGCGATCGACCTGTCCCTAGATTAACGGAACTGGCTTGCTGCGATCGCAAGTTCGACATATTAAAGCAGAAATCTATCTCCAGTTAAGTTCCAAGGCGTCAACAGCAGAGCGACACAATCATGGATGTTTGTCGTACAATCTCCTTAACAGGCAAAGGGAAAGAGCCTTCGCCGATCAGGGATTAAAATTAAAAGCGCATGACTTTCTCTTCAATAATTCGTACCCTCGGGCGATCGCCCCTAGCAACAGAACTCCTCAACAAGCTCAAACGGCATCACTGCTTGCAACTCGCAGGCATAGCCCGCTTACCTAAAGGTTTGGTAGCTTCCGCCCTCGCCCAGGAAGAAGGGCGAAACCTATTAGTCGTGACAGCAACTCTGGAAGAAGCAGGCCGCTGGGTGGCCTCTCTAGAGGCAATGGGCTGGCAAACAGTACATTTTTACCCGACTTCCGAGGCTTCGCCCTACGAGCTATCTTACTCCGACGAGAACGAAATGACCTGGGGACAAATGCAGGTGCTGGCGGATTTGGTGGACAAGCAAGAAAAAACCGCCAATCAGTCCAAGCCGATCGCCATTGTCGCCACAGAAAGATCCCTGCAGCCTCATTTGCCACCTCGAAGTGATTTTGAACCCTACTGTCTGACGCTGAAGCGAGGCGAAGTTCAAGACTCCAAGATACTTGACCGCCAACTGGCCTCGATGGGATACGATCGGGTGACTCTGGTGGAAATGGAGGGCCAGTGGAGTCGCCGGGGTGATATTGTCGATGTGTTTCCGGTAGCGGCGGAGTTGCCGGTGCGGCTGGAATGGTTCGGAGATAATTTGGAGCAAATTCGGGAGTTCGATCCCTCGAACCAGCGATCGCTCGATAAGGTCGATCGATTAGTTTTAACTCCTACTAATTTTAACACAATTATTAAAGCAGTTTTATCTGAAAAAAAGCTTGACGCAATCAACCACCTAGGCTCTTTCGACCCCGAAAATGAAGCGGAAAATGAAGCGGAAAAATTTGTCCGCAGGCTGTTGGGTTTAGCGTTCGAGCAACCTGCATCTTTGTTGGATTATTTGCCAGAAAATACTTTAGTTGTTATTGACGAACCCCAAGGGTGCGAAGCTCACAGCGACCGCTGGTTTGAGAATGCACAGGAACAGTGGAATAATTGCAATCGGGAATCGGCAGTTGCTGGTGAGGCAACAGAAAAATTGCCAATTGCTAATTTGAAAGTTCCGAAAATTCACCGCACTTTTGCTGAATCTATGGCAGATGTCGCAGCTTTCGACAGGCTAGAACTTTCAGAATTGGCAGAAGATTCTACTTCTAAAAAATTTCAAAGCTCTGCAGAGGGCGACCAGCTACCGTCTGCGATTAATTTGGCTTCTCGACCTGTGCCGGTGATGCCTCACCAATTTGCTAAGTTGTCTCAAATGCTCAGGGAAGAGCGCGATCGGGGTTTTACCATTTTTCTGGTTTCTGCTCAACCGAGTCGATCGGTTTCTCTGCTGTCGGAACACGACTGTCCGGCTCAGTTTGTGGTGAATCCGCGCGATTATTTGGCGATCGACAAGTTGCAATTGCAGCACGTTCCGGTTGCTTTGAAGTACAGCGGCTTAGCAGAATTGGAAGGGTTTATTCTGCCGACTTTTCGGATTGTTTTAATTACCGATCGGGAATTTTACGGTCAGCATTCTCTCGCTACTTTTAGCTACGTCCGCAAGCGCCGTCGCGCTGCTTCTAAGCAAGTAGATCCGAATAAATTAAGCCCTGGTGATTACGTGGTTCACCGCCAGCATGGAGTGGGCAAATTTCTCAAGTTGGAACGCTTGACGATCGATCGCGAAACTCGCGAATATTTAGTGCTGCAATACGCTGACGGTACTCTCAGGGTGGCGGCAGATCAATTGGGCGCTTTGTCGAGGTTTCGGACTGTCGGCGATAAAGTGCCGGATCTCAACAAGCTGACTGGTCAAACTTGGGAAAAAACTAAAGCAAAAGTTCGCAAAGCTGTTAAGAAAGTAGCGGTAGATTTGCTGAATCTTTATGCTAAAAGAGCTAAGCAACAGGGTTACGCTTTTCCTCCTGATATGCCTTGGCAACAAGAATTAGAGGATTCTTTTCCCTATCAACCTACGCCGGATCAGTTGAAGGCAACTCAGGATGTGAAACGCGACATGGAGGGCGATCGACCAATGGATCGCTTAGTCTGTGGCGATGTTGGTTTTGGCAAGACAGAAGTTGCTCTGAGAGCGATTTTTAAGGCAATTACAGCGGGCAAGCAGGTGGCTTTGCTCGCGCCGACGACAATTTTGACCCAACAGCACTATCACACGCTCTCTGAGCGTTTTTCCCCTTATCCGATCGAAGTTGGTTTGCTCAATCGCTTTCGCACTGAAACCGAGCGCCGGGAGATTCACAAGCGTTTGGCGACTGGGGAATTAGATGTGATTGTTGGTACTCAATCTGTTTTGAGCAAAGCGATTAAATTTCGGGATTTGGGCTTGTTGGTGGTGGATGAAGAACAGCGGTTTGGAGTTAAGCAAAAGGAAGCGATTAAAGCTCTCAAAACAGAGGTAGATGTTCTGACTCTGACAGCAACGCCGATTCCCCGGACTTTGTATATGTCGCTGTCGGGGATTCGCGAGATGAGTTTGATTTCGACTCCGCCTCCCAGCAGGCGCCCGATTCAGACGCATTTGGCTCCCTATAACCCGGAAGTGGTGCGATCGGCCATTCGTCAAGAATTGGACAGGGGCGGTCAGGTTTTTTACGTGGTGCCGCGGATTGAGGGGATTGATGAGTTGGCCACTCAGTTGCAGGAGATGGTTCCGTCTGCCAGAATTGCGATCGCCCACGGTCAAATGGATGCTTCGGAATTAGAATCGGTGATGCTGACTTTCAGTGCGGCAGATTTCGATATTTTGGTGTGCACGACGATTATTGAGTCGGGTTTGGATATTCCGCGCGTCAATACTATTTTGATTGAAGACGCGCAGCGGTTTGGTTTGGGTCAGCTTTACCAGTTGCGGGGACGGGTGGGGCGCGCGGGGATTCAAGCTCACGCTTGGCTGTTTTATCCGAAGCAGAACAAGCTTTCTGATGCTGCAAGGCAGAGGTTGCGCGCTATTCAAGAGTTCGCGCAGTTGGGTTCGGGCTATCAGTTGGCCGTCCGAGATATGGAAATTCGCGGTTCGGGTGATGTTTTGGGTACGGAACAGTCTGGTCAAATGGAGGCGATCGGTTTTGATTTGTATGCTGAAATGTTAGAGGAGGCTATTCGGGAAATTAAGGGTCAGGAAATTCCGAAAGTGGAGGACGCGCAAATTGACCTAACTTTGACGGCGTTTATTCCTGCCGATTACATCGCGGATTTGGATCAAAAGATGAGCGCTTACCGCTCTGTGGCTTCTGCTAATACCTCGGAAGATTTGCAGCAAATTAGGGCCGATTGGTGCGATCGTTACGGCCCCATTCCTCTTCCAGCCCAGCAACTTATCCGTGTTGTGGAACTCAAACAAATCGCTAAAAAAATCGGTTTTTCTCGAATTAAACCGGAGAATAAGCAGCACATAGTTTTGGAAACAGCTATGGAAGAGCCTGCTTGGAATGTGCTCAAGGCTAATTTGCCGGAACATTTGCGCTCTCGTTTTGTCTACAGCAAGGGGAAGGTTACTATTCGAGGTATGGCGGTTTTGACGGCCCAAAAGCAATTAGATAATTTGATTGATTGGCTGGGTAAAATGCAGGGCGCTTTGCCGGAAGCAAATGTTTGATTTTAATACATAATCCCCAAATCTCGCGCACCGCCGAAACCACAGAATAATACCGATGGAAACGGAAAAAATATTACTGCTGTTTTCATGATTGTTTTAGCGACAGAAAGGATTAAAATCGTGAAAAAGTTAGTGATTATTTTTTTTGCGTTCGCGATAGTGCAAGGAGTGCCAATGGCGGTTAAAGCTCAACAAATAATCGATCCGATCGATCGGGTTGTGAGTGCAGGATTGATGAATAAAGATGCCAGTGGCAATTTTAATGCTGAGGGACTTGTCAGTCGCGCCGATTTGGCGGTCATTTTAGTGAAAACTTTTGGTTTGGAACGACGGAAAACTGCTCAAAAACCCGATCGGGAATTGCCGGACGTACCGAAGAGTTACTGGGCTTACAGTGCGATTCAAACTGCTTTGAAAACGGGAACGATGAGTGGATATCGCGACGGAATGTTTTTCCCAAATCAAAGGGTGACTCGCGCTGAAGCTTTGGCGATTTTTGCTCAAGCTTACGGGGTTTTTCAGTTTCCAGATCCCAGCATTTCCGAGATTTTAGCTAAGTATCCCGATGCAGGCGAAATTCCTAATTGGGCTAGAAAGTCTATCGCTACTGCACTTTATGAAGGGTTTGTTAATATTGATCTCGTAACTAATAAGATTAATCCTTTGAAGCCCATGACTCGTGGGGATATCGCTTACGCTTTGAGCAAGTATTTGGAGCGGCAGGTAAGGCCCACTTCTTTGCCTGTCCCGGATGAGGAGCCTCCTAATCGCGGCATGGGAAGGTAATATGGCAGTTGACAGTTGACAGTTGACAGTTGACAATTGACCGCTCGACGGGAATCAAATTGTTGATGCGTGACCGGCTAGCGGGTTCTATTCATTGAGAATATCAGAAGGCCGGGCGGTTGAAACCGCGTCTATACAGACAAAACCCGCTTGTATAGCTGGTTGAAGAGCGGGCGTTGAAAATTGCGTTCTTTTCTTCAGTCCGCGGAGGCGGACTTCCTTTGTGTAGACGCGGTTTCAACCGCCGTCTGCATCTATGCAAAATCCCGGAGCTTTGGTGACTGTCAAACCAGCCATCAAACCCCCAGGATTTAATGTTTTCCTCTTAAACGAGGCTCAAATTATTGCCAATGAGTGTTGGCTCAATCAGCAGTAGCCAATTCGGTACTGGCGCCACCGCGCTTCCGTGTCAGGGTATTGAAAAGCATCTGACCGACAGCTTTAATCAAATTGCCTTCTAACTCCATGAACATCTTCATGTTCATACCAAAAGCTGCATTAGCTTCGTCAACAATTCGCTCTGCTGTTGCTTCGTCAATCGGCAGTTCATTCATTGCCTGACGGTAGTTAGCCTTGAATTCTTTTTCATCAGGAATATCCTGGAATTCATAGAAAGCAGTGCCTTCTCCCTCGGAAAGATTCATCCCCCGCTGGGCAATTCCCTTCAGGATTTGTCCGCCGGATAAATCGCCGAGGTAGCGAGTGTAAGAGTGAGCTACTAACAGTTCCGGTGCTGAGGCAGAGATTTCGTGAATGCGCTGCACATAAGCTTTAGCTGCTGCTGATGGAGCTACTTGTTCGCGCCAATTCGCACCGTAGTAGTAAAATAAATCTTGCTCTAAGCTTTGTTTGCGATTCAACTCAGAAAAGTAAATTTTTGAAACAACCGGATGCTGCTTTTGGCGTTCCATTTCCTCTTCGATTGCCGAGTAGACAAAGTAGAGGTTTCCTACTAACTTCCGATAAGAAGTTTTTTCTACAACGCCTTTTAAAAAACACTTGACAAAACCGACGTTTTCTGCCATTGTGTGGGACTTTTTGGTTCCCTCACGCAATTTGGTCGCTAAATTGATGCTCATAAAAAAATTCGGTAAGTGGGAAACTCAGCGTCTTTAGACCTGAGAGGGAAACGGCTCGGCGGTTTCAACCGCCGTGAATCTTTGCATTACACGAGGATTGCTAGATTCGGTGTAATGAATCTAATGTACTTTCGATGGGACACTTCGGCTACGCGAGCGTGCATCGAAATTACCCTCTCAAATTTTGCAACCCGCGATCACATAATGTTTGCTCTTTCGAGCCTCCCTTTCGGGGTAATGTTAGCTTCGACAAAGTTAACGGCCGGTACTATATCTAGGACACTGATTTAACCCAATAAGTCTGTTTAATCCTAAATTTCTAGAGCAAGGAACTAGCTTCGCATTCCCTGGTAGGTCTTTAACTCTTACCGTTAACGTAGTACCAAGGTACTGAGTCTGGTCAACTGTGGTTTAAGTCTTAGGCTAGAAGCCCAATCTCTTTAGACCTGGGTCGTTGACGCTATATTGTCCAACCTTCTATTTTTGTGGTAGTTGATGGATGCGCCAAAAATCTAAAAATTACCTAAGTGTTTACCTTAGATCGATTTGATGAGAGATTGTATTAATTTTTATAACAAAAGTTGCAGTTGACAGTTGGCGGTAGTCAGTTGGCGGTAGTCAGTTGGCAGTTGGCGGTAGTCATCAGTCATCAGTCATCAGCCACTAACTAATGACTAATGACTAATGACTCATCCTCGCGAGCAAAGAACTGCCAACTGTCAACTGTCAACTGTCAACTGTCAACTGTCAACTAACTTAGATGTCCAAGTCGAGCATATTCATTTTGGGGCCGTAGGTTTCGATGAATTCGCGGCGGGGGGCGACTCGATCGCCCATTAAGATCGTAAAGATGCGATCGGCTTCAGCAGCATCCTCAATCTCCACCCGTTTCAGCGTCCGAGTTGCTGGGTTCATCGTCGTATCCCACAACTGTGTCGGCATCATTTCGCCCAAACCTTTAAACCGCTGGATAGTATAGTTCGCATTAGCCGGAAATTCATTGCGAATCAAACTGTTCCTTTCGCGTTCACTGTAACAGTAGTAATGATTGCGCCCCCGTTCTACTTTATACAGAGGAGGACAAGCAATATAGATGTAACCTTGTTCTACAAGTGCGCGCTGATAGCGATAGAAGAAAGTCAGCAACAGCGTGCGGATGTGGGCTCCATCTACGTCCGCGTCAGTCATGATCACTATGTGGTGATACCGCAATTGCGACGGATCGAATTCTTCGCCTTTGATGCCCAAACCGAGGGCTGTAATTAACGATTGAATTTCGTTATTTTTGTAGATTTTGGCGTCGTCGGTTTTCTCAATGTTGAGAATTTTACCGCGCAAAGGCAGGATTGCTTGGAATTGCCGATCGCGCCCTTGTTTGGCCGATCCGCCTGCAGAATCCCCCTCAACCAGGTATATCTCAGACAGGGCGGGGTCTCTGGAGCTACAGTCCGCTAACTTTCCGGGCAAAGGAGACGATTCTAAAACAGATTTCCGGCGGACTAAATCGCGGGCACGACGGGCGGCTTCTGCGGCCTTAAATGCCTGAATTGCCTTTTCCAAAATAGCGTCTGCTACTTGGGGGCGAAATTCCAAATATTCGGTCAATACTTCGCCTACCAAGGAATCGACAATTCCCCGAACTTCTGTATTTCCCAGCTTGGTTTTAGTTTGGCCTTCAAATTCCGGATCTGGGACTTTGACCGAAATTACTGCTGTCAAACCTTCCCGGACGTTTTCGCCGGCGAGGTTGGGCTCGTTTTCTTTGATTTTGTTGCGCTTGCGGGCGATCGAATTCATCGTCCGCGTCAAGACTGCCTTCAAACCTTCTAAGTGTGTACCACCGTCGATCGTCCGAATGTTATTAGCAAAACCGAGAACGTTGTCGCTAAAAGCATCGACGCACCACTGCAAAGCCACTTCTATATGCACGTTGTTGCGTTCTCCTTGCACGTAGATCACTTCTTCGTGCAGAGGCTGCTTTTCGCGGTTCATGTAGGCGATATATTCCTTGATTCCGCCCTCGTAACAGTATGTTTCGATGCGAGGTTCGCTACTTTTGAGCAGTTCCAAACGGTGGTCGCTAAACGTAATTCTCACGCCCGCATTCAAGTAACCCAATTCTCGCAAGCGCCCCGCGAGTATAGTGTAATCAAATTCAATGCCAGTGCTAAATATTTGAGTATCTGGCAAGAAAGAAACTGAAGTGCCGGTGCGAGTGCCTTTGTTGGGCTTGGCATTAAGTTCAGTAACTGGATTGCCTCTTTCGTAGCGCTGTAAATGTTCTTTTTGGTCGCGCCAAACTGTCACTTCTACCCACTCGGACAGCGCGTTAACAACAGAAATACCTACACCGTGCAATCCTCCAGAAACCTTGTAGCCACCACCGCCAAATTTACCGCCGGCGTGGAGTACAGTCATTACTGTTTCTATTCCCGATTTGCCAGTCTTGGCAACGATGCCGGTCGGAATACCCCGGCCGTCGTCTGTCACGGTAACGGAACCGTCGGCGTTGATGTCAACCTCGATGTGAGTGCAGTGGCCAGCCAGCGCCTCATCGATGGAATTGTCCACAACCTCGTAAACTAGATGGTGGAGTCCTCGCGGGCCGGTGGTACCGATGTACATCCCCGGTCGTTTACGGACTGCTTCGAGACCTTCGAGAACTTGAATCTGGTCGGCGCTGTAGCTGCTGGTCATACAAAAATAGCTCCAATAATGAGGCCTAAAGCCCCAAAAGCTTCTAAAATGGGAAAACTCCTAAAATTATAGCACAAAACCGTTAAAGGCGATGCTAGGGCTTTCTAAATGCAAATTTATCGGGGGGAGGGAGGGGAATAGTTTTGAGATTGCTTCGCGATTTCCGAGGTGTAGCGCGGTGAATTAGCCGGAGGGGAGGGGATGGGAGAGGATTTGAGGGTTTTTATAGGGAAATTCAATATGTTTTTTAAATGTGCGACAGCTTATGTTTAGATTGATTACAATTTGCGGGGCGACGGCGACGGGGAAGTCGGGAGTGGCTTTGGCTTTGGCTTCGCGACTGAAATCTTCGATCCTGAGTGCAGATTCCCGTCAAGTGTACCGCGAATTTGACATCGGGACTGCAAAACCGACGGCGGTCGATCGCGCTTCTGTACCGCATCACTTGATTGACATCTGCGATCCGACAGAAACGCTGACACTAGCAGAGTACCAGCAGCAAGCTCAAAATTTAATAGCTGCTGTTGATTCTCCTGTGTTGTTGGTTGGAGGGACTGGTTTGTATATTAAGTCGATCGTGCGCGGTTTGAAAATTCCGAGGGTAGCACCGATGCCCGAATTGCGATCGCAACTTGTCGAACTCGGTCAATCTCAATGTTACCAGATGTTGCAGCAGGTCGATCGCTCTGCCGCTGAGAAAATTCACCTGAATGATTCAGTCAGAACTTTAAGAGCACTGGAAGTATTTTATGTGACTGGGCGCTCTATTTCCGAGCAGCAGGGCGAAAATCCTCCCGATTATCCTATTCTACAGATTGGGTTGGATTGTGAGATTGATGTTTTGGGCGATCGGATCAAACAGCGCACCGAACAAATGCTAGAACGCGGTTGGTTAGCTGAAGTCGAATATTTGTCTAAAAAATACGGCTGCGACTTACCACTGCTAAACACCCTCGGCTATCAGGAAATGAAACAATATTTGGCTGGCGACATTAAGCTGGAAGAAGCTAAAGAATTAACAATTTTGCACACCAGACAATTTGCAAAAAGACAGCGAACTTGGTTTCGAGCATATCCTGAAATTGACTGGTTTGATGTTAGCGCGCCGGATTTGTGCGATCGAGTTTGGCTGAGAGTAGAGGAATTTGTCAATCAAGATTTTTGCGATCGCAAATAATCATGTTAATAAGTTCGTAGTGAGGACGACCATGATCTAAGAAAGCTGTGATAGCATATTGAACCTTTCAGCGATAAGTAGCAGGAAATAAAACTTCTATTTGAGGAGAGGCGAGCACCGGATCAGAATGAGCCAATCTCACCAATACTCTGCGGACTGTCTCATTTCTTAACCAATCTTGCAGGAATTCGCGCAATTGAAGCTCAGCAGGTAGCAATGTTTGATAAATAGATCGTTCAGAAGATGTCTCTAACAGCCGATGAAAAACTGATTCGTAGGCTTGTGCTTCTGTGGGAATAGATGCCCAGTTAATGGGTGATATTACCAGCAGCGAAACATCATCAGCTTTGTAATCTAGTTGCTTATTAATCAGAGCTACAGCCTTATTTACCAAGTATCCTCCAAATGTAAAATAGCGGATACCTTTAGATGAACGAATATAGGGAATTTGGTCAATCCGACAAATCCTTCGCAGGTTATCTCTCGCTTTTTCTAAACTTTCGTGTAGGCTCCGGGTTAAAACCTCATTCGGCAATTCCTCATTGTGGATGATTTGCCAGACACGATCGCAAACAAAAGCATCTGTGCTAATCCCTCTACCCCCATAGGTAAAATCAATGGCACTACCTTTTTCAGATGATGGTTCAACAAGGATACCTGCCATCGAAGCCTTGCGTACCCGCCAAATTTGACCTGCAAAACGTACCAGAATTCCTGGTCTAACTCTGAGTAAGTTCTCAGCGGGAACTTCACCTAAAACTTTAGATTTGTAACGTAATTCTATGGTTTGAGACCCAGAACCAAAGTTTCCGTAGATTATTCTATAATCGACAAGCTTGTACAGGTTTGCACCAGCACCATATTGATTTTTGAAACCGTGACGCTGAAGATAGCTATTATTCGCTAGTTCAGCAAGTATTTTTTCGAGAGATGAGCGATCTAAATAGTCTCGGTGCTGGAAAAACTTACACAAATCAGCAATTCGGGTGAAACGACCACCATCAGATGCAATGACGCTGAGACACTGTTGCCCAATCGCTCCAAATAATTCATAGGGAGAACGAATAGGTAACTCACCTTTTTTTGCTGCATCAACAAGAGCGAGAAAACGCAAAGCATCAAGTATTACATTCTTGGAATTATCCGGCACTAAACAGATGACATTTGTTTTAGTGGCGCGTCGATTACTGCGACCAATTCGCTGTAGGAATGATTCAACTCCACCTGGCACACCCCAAAGAATAACAGCATCAATGTCGCCAATATCAATACCAAGTTCTAATGTACTGGTAGCAATACAGATAGCAGTTCTTGCAGCAGTAAATTTTCGTTCTGTTTCACCTCTGACTTCTGGCGAGAGAGATGAGTAATGAGTAAAAATGAGGGAATTAAAGCTTTTTTCAGGCTGTAAAATTCCTGCTAATCGTTCACATTCTCGCCGGGAATTAGTAAATATCAATAGTTTAGTCTGTCTCCCTTCTATCAACTTGCAAATGAGCTTCATAAAGCTGGCTTCATCAGCAATATGTCGCACATGGGCATCAATGGAACGATGAGCAGGAAATTGAAGGAATTTAGCACTAGCTGCTGATCCAAACAAGAAATCGCGCACGTCTGAAAGTCTCCCCACTGTTGCAGATAAGGCAGCCCATTGCAACTCTTGTCCTAAGCTTTGTTGGAGTCTTTGAAGTAGGACAGATAGTTGCAATCCTCTCTGCGTGTTGTAGAGAAGATGCACCTCGTCAATAACTACAGCGCAAACTGTTTGTAAAGTTGCATCTTTGCGGAAAAGTAGCACTTCCAGCGATTCTGGCGTTGTTACTAGAACATGGGGTGTTTGCCCAGATACTAAATCATCGCGATCGCCATGACGTATGCCAACACGAAGTCCCAATTTATCCAATGGCGGATACAGCCGCTTTTCTAAATCGTTCACCAGTGCCTTCGTAGGGGCAATATAAATCAGAATCAAGGCTTCATTTGTGACAGCTTTTCGCCAATAACGACTTAGCAAGGGAGCCAAAACAGCCTCAGTTTTCCCAGAACCCGTACCAGAAGATAGGACAATATTTTGACCCTTTACTAGCGGTTCAATAGCAGCTTCTTGTACTGGACGCAAAGTTGTAAAACTTCCATAAAATGCTGAAGCAACACGGCGCTCTAACAATTCAATGCTACTCATTCTATTTCCTCAAGCTGTCGGTCTAAAAACTTTACAACTTCCTTAATCGTTTGACGAGTACGGTCTTGAACTGCAATAGAGCCAGTTTTTTTGACAACCGCAGTCAGACCTAGTTCAATAGCCAAGGAATTAGTATCCCATCCATAAGCAATTCCATGAATGTCCTTAATTTTTATGGTTAACTCTTGTAACTGACTGATCTCTAGGGGACTCATTTCAAAGGTAGAAAGTGCATCCAATTGAGCATAGTCATAATCCCACCGACCCTTACTAATCAGACGATTCCTGCACTTGCTGACAAATTCTGGTGTCACAGCAAAAAAACTCATGCCCTGAAATTGCTGACCTGCAAAAAACTGGAATAGATTCTGAAATGCCATTTCTTGATGGGCTATATTTGTAATGTTAGATAAAACATCCTCAAATTCATCGAAAAGTATGATAATTCCCCTCATTCCCGAAGCACAGGCAAGGGTATGAATATCTCTAATTGCTGCCCAAGACTGAGCGTAACCTTGAGATTTAAAGTCAAACAAAAGTGCCTTTGTTGTATAGTTTTGCCACTTAATTGTGCGAGTTAATTCTAGTTCTTGTCGGTAGCACATCCGGTTTTTATGTATCAATTCTTGATAAAGATCCTGTGTCTTATAATTACTTTTTTGAAACAGCCAATCCTCTACTAAATCTTTATTAACTCTTCCGCTCATCCAAGCGCGCAAGGCAATAAAAGTAGCTGGAGATTCAAGGGATTGATAAAAATTCCATTGCCCGTTATTGGTTAATTTTTGCCATTGCTTACCTGCTGTTCCTTTACTCTCACGCGCTTGTTCACAAACCCAGTCAAAGAAAGGGCGGACACCTCTACATTCAGAGTTGCTGGGAACTTCTAGACCACGCCAGATTGCACCCAATATCTGATCCATGCGATTGAAACGGACAGCAGATTTAGCATCCAGTGTTACGGAGCTAACAGCAAAATTTTCTTTTAAAGCAGTTTCACGAATAAATCGCAACAAGTGACTTTTGCCAGAACCGTAGTTAGCTTTTAGCAATAGCGCATCGGCTTTTCCTTGTTGAAGCCTAGCTGTCAGTTCCGTGATTTCTGATAGTCTACCTACTGTGAAATAGCGTACATGACCATCAGGGGGAATTCCAAGGCGAAGAGATTCAATAACTCGCTGCACTTCTACATTCACCGATTATTCCTCCCTCAGATGATCCATTACGTCATCGTATATGGTCTCCGCTGACCTGATTTCTCCTTCAAAATGGTCATCAAAATGTGTAATCAAAGCTGTTACTAGGACGCGCCAAAAGCGAACACCACTAAGTGTCGGATGTATGTCATAAAGTTCTTTGACAAAATTTTCAACTTTAGCTTCAGAAGGTAATTCTCTTGCTCCTTCTGGATAAGCAGTTGCATAAATACTGAGGATTTTCTTGGCAGCAGTTTGATAGTCTGATAGGTCTGTTACTACCTGATCGAAATTCCAGATAGTATCTAATGCTCTTGGCTGACGTTGTTGCTCTAGTTTGCCAACTCGTCCTGACAAAGCTCCATAAGTTATGATTCCGTGTTTGGGGTCGGTGAAAAAGTCAGGCGTGGTTGCATAGATGAGAAACAGACCCTTCAGCGCTTCAATATTATTGATCAGAGATAACAAATTGTTGTGAGCATCCCGAAGAGAAGACTTACGCATAATAGAGTAAGCTTGCTCTGCCTCATCAAACAGAATGAGTAATCCTTTGTAGCCGGAAAGACGCACAAATCCGGCAAGGGATTGTAGCATTAGTTTTGCATTATCTTTGTTGACAATTTTATTAACTTCAAATCGCTTCCGGTACATCACCACGCTACCTTCTCCACTAAACCATTGGAGAATTTCAGCTCTAGTTTGTTCTTGAAGAGCTAGATCCGGGGATTCAGGCAGAAAAGTTTCCCAGTATTTTTGAATCATCTTTTTAAAATCAATATCAATACTCTTATCAATAATCAGAGCTTCTCTAGCTTTAACATAATCCTCATAAGAAACTTCGTTACTAACTTCACAACTGCCTGTTGATAAATAGGCTAAAGATTCTTTTAAAACTTGTCCAAAGGGTGCTGCTTCACTTTCAGTTAAGTAAGATGCCGTTGAAATATTCCGCAAGATAGAATAAAAAACGCGCTCAAATTTATTTAAGGCAGCATCATCTACGTTCAACTGTACATTAGAGACTAGGCAGTTATTTTGAAAGGCAACTTCCCGAAGCAACCTAAAGAAATGGGTTTTTCCAGATCCCCAGGAACCGCTAATAAAACGGATAAGTCCTCCTTCTCCTATTGCACTCAAATGAAATCTTTTAATCCCTAAAATTAATTTTTCATTCCCCACTGAATACAAATCTACACCGCGTTGGGGAGGGATACCTTTGCGAAGTGACTCAACAACTTGAGTACAATTTTTCTGATCCATAACTATACCTTTTTAAAGAAAATTAGACCGACATAGCGTTTTGACTCTATATGAAGAAGCATTCCTTGATTAGTTTCTTTGGTCTGTTGTAGTTCAAGACGAAAACCCTCAATCTCTGTTACCCCTTGCTCAACCAAGCGTGAAAGGTCGATGAGGAATTCATCTGTACGAAATCCACTTTCGTTCTTTCCCAAACGTTGCGTGATATTGCGAATAGGAATGGTTGATCCATCTGATAGTTTATCTTTCTTTAGTATTGCCAAATATTGGGATAGGAGCTTTTTAAGAAACTTTTTGCCATCAAAGGTTCGCCCAAAAATCCTCTTGTGTTCTCGTTGTACAACCTCAACTATAGCTCCTATGTCAGCAGGGAATTCAACCATTTTTGATGATTCATAGTTAGACAAGCTTGCTGTTTTTTTATGGTCATCTATATCAAGCTGAAAGAATCCTTTGTCAAACTTGTAGCGGGGATGACGACTGTCTTGATCTAACTGTAAGCTAGTCGCCTGACAAGCTTTTTCTAAATAGGCTGGAAACCGATGTGGCTTAAGCTCTTGGGCCCGCTCTTTGGCTACCCGATAAATATCATCCAGTAGGAAAACTTCAGGGGACTGATCAACCCTCATCTTCTCTATAAGGTGCTTGTGCTTATCCAATAAATCCAGGCAGTGCAGCGGCCACTGTTTGTGGAGGAACCGGTTAAGGTTGTCCCAGAGCTTGCAAAGGCGTTCTACTTCCTCAGCCTGCGCTTTGATGTCTTTTTCTCTCTGCGTGGTGGAGGCTGCTTGTTCTCTGGCTTGCTCTAATAAAATTTCCGGGAAAGGATTTATTTCAACCATAGGTAAATTTTACAAAATAGACGTGCAATATGCTGTATTATATCACTTGAGGTTAACTTTGACTCTGCAAAGTCTCTCTAATTCTTTGCCGAAACAAACGCACAGCCGCACGCTGTCCGATTGTTCTGCTTTGTTCGATGAAACCGGGGATTTCGGCAACGGGTAAAAATGAAAAAGCTAAACTGCGATCGCACATTTCATATTTCCCATCTACAAGGTGATACACTTGCAGAGATTCCCGGCGATACCTCCAGATTTCGGGAACACCAAGAGCAGCATAAATTGGCAACTTATTAACTGAAGAATTCGTGTAATCTGATTCTATGACTAAATCAGGCGGCGGGTCATTTGCCAAATTTATATTTCTGCCTCTCACTAAAGATTCATTTTGAATGTAAAAACAGGAATCAGGTTCGACAGCACGAGTTAAATCTTCTCGTTCAAGAGTCAGCGAACCCAGACTCCTAAGTTCAAT
>Ga0163154_10001486_pt1 | contig 36068 bp, 31 predicted proteins | sample OliLakLV19MP9P1_FD_148649 | JGI IMG/M metagenome (GOLD analysis project Ga0163154, IMG submission 148649) | Freshwater microbial mat bacterial communities from Lake Vanda, McMurdo Dry Valleys, Antarctica - Oligotrophic Lake LV.19.MP9.P1 | ecosystem: Environmental > Aquatic > Freshwater > Lake >... | reverse complement strand
AATAATAAATAACATACTGATTTTACTTAGTGGTATAGAATTAGAGAAAGATAAAATTGTTTTTTTTATAGAACTAATTTTAAATTTCTTGATTCAAAACAAGTTATTTCTTAATGCTAATACAGAAAATTATTTACACATTTTCATTTTTAAGAAAAAAAAATATTTTCAGGATGAAAAATTATCTGGGTTGCTATTCAATATTTTAAAACTTTCTCTTATTGAAAGCACTTACATTGGCAATAATTTAAACCTGATTGTCAAAATAGTAGATATAATTACTACTTATCAACCTAATATAAGGATTGATAGGATAGACCTCACTCAAAGCATCATAAATTTACATGCAGAAAAAGATGTACAACTGTTGGTATATATTTATCCGTTATTTACTGCGGAATTACAAGGCTTTTTACAAGAATCATTAGAAAAATCATTAGAAAAAAATTTCAACGCGCTTGTTTGTTACGAGGCTATTGTAAATGGTATTTTAAGTTTAGAGAATTACGTAAATTTTTTTTATGAACAAAACGCTTTTGAATATTTGATAGCTTTAGCTTATCAATATAATTTATCTACTGACACAGATAATTTTAAAAGTATAGCAGAAAAGTCATATTTTCACGCTTGGTTAGTATATCCAGAAATATTTGATTATTCAAAATTTGATATAGAATGGTTAAATCGAATACACGTGTATGTGCTTTTTGAAAAAATAGGCAAGTTAGAATCTGTAAGGAATGAGTTGGTTATAGTTATTAAACAAACAGGCAATGAAAGGTTAAAGGAAATATATTTTCAATACTTCGTTTAATTTTGTCTATTCTCTTATAAAATAGTGGTAGATAACAAGCTAAATGTTTGATTATCAGTATAAAATATTAGCATACAAAAAAGTGTTTTTTATGAAAAATTTATATTGTTTAATTTTATTTTGTTTGACCTTATCTACTGCGTTTGGTCAAAACAACAACGACTGTTTAAATAGCCGTTTATTTTGTGGGAGTGGTAGTTTTACAACCCGTTGAAAAAAAGCCCTACACACACATTTTATACATTTTTTGTTAATTTTTAAATCTTTTGTAAATAATTTGGTTAGATATTGCTTACTTAAAAAAAAGCGTTACCTTTGCTACATATTTCTAACTTTATCCTAATCATACCATGAGTACTACAGCAGAAGTAGCCCAAACCCTCGTAACCCTTTGCCGTGAAGATAAATTCGGTGTTGCTGTCGATACCCTCTATTCACAAGACATTGTAAGTGTAGAACCCGAAAATACACCTAATCATGTGATGACGGGCTTCGAAGCCGTAAAGCAAAAGGAAGTCTATTTCAATAATAGCTTTGACGTGCATCGCGCAGACATCTCTGACGCAGTAGTAAATGGCAATCACTTCTCGGTAACGATGTCTATGGATGTAACCCAAAAAGACATAAACCAACGCTACGTAATGAGCGAAATCTGTGTTTATGAAGTAAAAGAAGGCAAAATAGTACGCGAGCAATTCTTTTACTAACCAACACAAAACTTCCAAAAAGTTTAAGCTTTTTTCTGAGGGATTTGAATTACGCCTGTTTTTTCTATAGCTTGCCTGCCAAACACATAAGTTTTTCAACACGTTCAGAGCGATAATACAACATTTTGGCTTTTCGCAACAAGACATTGCCTTTATTAAAATTGTTGTCTTGCATAGCAGCAAGTGCCTGGTTATAAAATTGTAAACCTGCAAGTTCTTTCAAGCTAATGATACGATTAAAAGGCACGAAATCTACATGATTGTGTCGGGGTAAAAGGCTATTATAAGTCTGCTCTAATTGTATTATTTCGGTAGGAAATTTTATAAATCCTTCAGATGCGTTGGTAGTTTCCAACAATATATCGCCTTTTGGTGTTTGTATTTTTATATAGGCGTGGGTAGCCGTTTCGTGTATTTGGTAGGTATAGCCCATATATTCCAACACCAATGCAAACAACGCTGAACTCGCAACACAATCAAACTTTTTATTTTGGAACGTTTTTGCTAAAGGGCTATTCAGGCTATAATCACCTAAAAAATCTTTATGTATTTGGCAAAATGCTTTTTGCAAAAAACGTGTATTGTTTTTTGTGTTTTTTTTTGCTTCTTTTAATTTTTGGCAATACTCCAACAAAATTTCAATGTATTGGCTTCGCGTAGCCGAGTCTATCTGGTCGGTAGGCAAGAACCATGAAACTTTACAAATCCATTCTGTTGTAAAACTGTCAGGCGGAGGTTTTTCTTGGCTATAAGCTACCAACGATAGGCAGTAGCACGTTATCAATAGGGCGATATTTTTCATATTTGCGGTAAATACACGGTATATTAACGCAAATATAACAATTTGGTAACATTAAAACAAGTGTTTAACTTATTTTTAACAAAAAAAATAAAAAATACTACTATATTTCGTGAATAGATTTAATTCTTCTGAAGAATTATCGTTAGGCTAATGAGCATTTACATCAAAGCTTTTAGGCATAAAGATGGTTTTAAAAAAATTCGTGGTAATCGTAAAAAATACGGCGTTTGTTGTTATATTTGCCAAAATAAATCTCGCCTACCGAATCATGGACATTAACGAATATTTTAAAACTAAAGAAAAGCCAACAAATCACCTTGATGTCTTTGTGGAAGAGTTGACAAGCTTTCAAAAAAAGGAAGACTACAAAAAACTTTCTGCCAAAAGCATAGAATTGGGCTTGATAATGCTCAATGCTGTACCTGAATTGTATGAAAATCCTACTGGTTATCATCATTCAAATAATCTAATAGTAGAAGGAGACAAAAGGCATGTAAGAATTTGCGAACTTGCCTCCTCCGAAACTATAGGCAACGATTTTCAAGACTTGTGGGCATACCTTTTAGGCGAGGAAATAGCCCCACATATACAAAGTTCGCTTGATTTAATTCCTGCACTTGCCTACCAACGAGGTTGGCATAGAAAATCTTTCACTGCTCCACAAAGAAAAGATTTGTATTTTCTTAATCAAATCAGTTTTTTGCATGGTATTATTAACTATACCCGCTATAATTTCACTTTGCAAGAATTTATTATATACAGCAATAATATTTCTTTGTACAGTACAAACATAACCTATATTTTTGCAAGTGCCATCAACGCAGGCAATAAAGATGTTTACAATTTATTGCTCGACATTACCTACAACCGCCACGATACAGCCAAAGTAAGCCGAGAAATTATCAAAGCAATGCTACTTTGTAACAAAGAGGAGGCTTGGGAAGCTGTAGGAAAGCTATTACTTGCCGCACAAAGGCAGGAAGGACTCCGGCAAACGATATTAGAATGTTTGGACGAAACCAACTTGGGCGCAATGAAGTACATGATTAAGCTCATACTCGATGAAAAACTCACACGCTTTTCCTCTGTCGTCCGTGCTTTGGACGTTTGGGCAGGCTTAGGCTGGGAAGCACAAAAGGAAAGCACTATTATTCGCTTTATGGAGTTTACTTATTTGTTTTTGACGCAACCCGAAACCATAAAAAAAGCCATAGAAAGCAAAGACAATGCAGAAGTTTTTATGGCTTTGTGGGCGCAAGGTGTGTTAAATGTAGATGCTTGCCTGCCTTTGCTAGATAAACTCATCAGCATAGATAATGTTGAAAAGAACTTGCTTGCACTTTACTTTGTAGGGCTAATTGCCTTGCCTGATGTGGGTTATAAATATGCTGTAGCTACGCTTGAACATTTTGATTTGGCTGTTTTATCCAAATCTTTACTACTTTTTAATTATAAACCTGCCATTATAAGCAAAGAAGAACGCTTTATTTTCTTTGATAAGCTCGAAGCGAGATTGCAAGAAGTACCTTTAAAAGAAAAACTCTTTGAAGGCAAGGTATTTTCGTGGCTTAATTTCTCAATTTCACGTAATAATGTATATAATGCGTTGATTAATTTGATTGATTTTGACAATGAAAATGAGTGGGATAAAATTTTAATTTATTTTGATGAAGTAGATAGCGCACAAAGAGGGCAAATTACCAACAAAATATTACCAGAATACTACGGCAATAAAGAAAATGCCAAACCCTTGATAAAAAAACAAAGAGATTTTGCCTTAAAAGTTTTAAAAGACCGCGATAATTACACACGTATTATTGCAATGAACGCTCTGGAGAAAGCCAATATAGAGGCACACGAAGTACAAGGCTTTCTAGACTTATTGGGTAGAAAGTCTGCCGACGTGCGTAAAAGTATTATTGCTATTCTTTTAAAATTGCCACCTAATGTTTTGAAGGTAAGTATAGAAAAACTATTGAAATTAGCTGTTGAACAACGTTTGGCAGGTTTGGATTTGATAACCCAATGTAAAATGCTCAAATTATTGGATTTACAATGGTTACAAACCACCGTTGAAACGTTTGCTAAACTTCCTAAAATCACAGACCAAGAAAAAATTATTGTCAATAAATTATTAAATACAGAAGTAGATGTACTTGCATTCGATGCCTCCAATGGTTATGGCTTGTATAATCCTAAAAATAAGACACCTTATCAAAATCCTACCTTGCCTACGCAAGCTGAATACATCAATGCTATAAAAGAAAACAGTTACGGCTTGAGTCAAAGTCCCGAAGCTATCAATAAAGCCTTAATCGCGCTTGAAAAATTGATTATTAAGCACAAAGATTTCGAATATTCATACGAATATTGGAACAATTCTGTAAGTACAGGATTGCTAGGCAATGTTTTTAATGCTATAAAATATAACACCGGCGATTGGACAGATGAACAATGCTACAACAATTATCCTTTGCCCGAAATATGGGAAAAATGGGTTATAGACAGCAAACTTACGCCACGAGATTTGATGCTTATTAACTTATGCGCTAAACTTAAATACGAAGAAGAAGAAGACCTTTTAGAAGAAGCAAAGGCAGATGAAGAAGAAGGTGCCAGCTATGAAACATGGGTGAAAAACCTTTACAAGGTAATAGATAAATGGATTTATGTACCTAAAATTCCCAATAATATAGGAGAATACTATTGGAATAATTCCGTCTTGAAGGTTTTAGAAATTTTACCCTTAAAGTTCCCCTATAAAGAAAGTAAAGTGTTTTTAGAAGGCTTTGTTAAAAATATTTTTTGTCATATACCACCAGAAGAATTAAATTTTGTGTTAGTATTTAAAACTACTTGGAATACGCAACAATGTACGTGGCGCAATCACCCTGCTATACAGGCTATTTACAACACATATAGTATAGGTGTGTACAATACGAATGATGAAGTTTTCACAAAATATTGGCATTTACAAAAATGGAGGTACGAAACTTTGCCCGAAACATTCATAGAAAAAGATACATGCTTACCCGCTCTCTGTGAATATGCACGTGCCTTCAAATTAGAACTTGTTACAAAAGATGAAATGTTGAGTAGGGTAATGAAAGCTGATGCTATAAGTGTATTGACGCAAAATAAAAGAAAAGAAACAGACTATGATATCAGGCGAGAGTTTCCTTTTTTGATAGCATTGGTAGAAATTTGTAAAAACCGTATTCTTGAAATAGAACTTAAGCGTGGTGATTCCTCTACTGCTGTTACCAATCTTGCTTCTTCGCTTTTAATTATACAAGGTGTGCAGAATTTTATTCAAATTTTGGTGGGCCTGGGCAAAGATGCGCTACATAGAGGCTACATATATAATTATGGAGGCGAGGGATATACTAAAAAACAACTGTTTAGTGTATTGCTCAAACGCTGCTTGCCTGCCAACAGCACTCAAACAGAATTTGATGAGGCGGTAAAGCTATTTAAAATCGCTGAAAAGCGTTTGGTTGAAGCTGTTACGTATTCGCCTCAATGGATTCCGTACGCTGAAACTAATTTGGGTTGGAAAAACATGCAGTCTGCAGTATGGTGGCTTCATGCACATACCAACGGACATCATTCTGCGGAAACTGAAACCGAAATAGCCCATTATTCAAAGGTGGACATTACAGAATTTAAAGAGGGAGCGGTAGATACTTTCTGGTTTCAAGAAATTTATGAAAGCTTAGGGGAAAAAAGATGGCAAATGTTGTATGATAGCGCCAAATATATCTCTGATGGCAACGGACACACCCGCGCAAAACTCTATGCTGACGTAATTTTGGGCAGTCTTTCACTAGAAGAAATCGCTAAAAGAGTAATGGACAAACGCAATCAAGATTATTTGCGCGTCTATGGTTTAGTTGCTTTAAATAAAAAGAATCCTGACAAAGATGTTTTGACACGCTATCAATTTTTGCAAAAATTTAAGAAGGAAAGTAAGCAATTTGGAGCGCAAAAGCAGGCAAGCGAGGCCTTGGCAGTCAAAATTTCTATGGATAATTTGGCAAGAAATGCGGGATTTCCAGACCCGATGCGCCTCACATGGGCAATGGAAACAGAAGAAGCTATAGACATCATAAACCGTGCTAAATCTATTCAACATAATGATGTTTCGATAAGCCTGCTGATAGATGAAGACGGCAAATCAGAGATTGAATGCAAGAAAGGAGAGAAAATTTTGAAGTCAATTCCTGATGCTTTGAAGAAAGATGCGGCTGTTATTGAACTAAAAGAGTTTAATAAAACCCTACAAGACCAATATAAGCGGACTCGCAAGAGCTTGGAAGAGGCTATGATACACGGAGATGCGTTTAGCTTGTCTGAAGTTCAAACTTTGATGCGTCACCCTGTAGTATCGCCTATATTGCATAAGTTAGTGCTAAAATCAAATGACCAACTTGGTTTTTGGCAGGAAGGCAAGCTCATTAGTCCCTCAGGCAAGGCTACCTTGCCTACCGAAAACATACAAATTGCACACTGTAGCGACATTTTTGCAGGCAAGGAATGGAGTTCTTATCAACAACATTGTTTCGAAAATAGCATCAAACAACCTTTCAAACAAATATTCAGAGAATTGTATGTGCCAACCGCAGATGAATTGAAGGAACGTACTATTTCACGCCGCTATGCGGGGCATCAGGTCCAAACTATGAAAACAGTCGCGCTCCTCAAAGGGCAAGGTTGGACAGTGGATTACAATGAAGGCCTGCAAAAGGTATTTCACAAAGAAGGTTTTATAGCTAAAATCTATGCAATGGCAGATTGGTTCACACCTTCAGATGTAGAAAGCCCAACCTTAGAAACTATAGAATTTATAGACCGCAAGACGTGGAAAAGTGTGCCATTCTCAGCAATCAGTCCGCGCATTTTTTCCGAAGTGATGCGAAACGTGGACTTGGTGGTGAGTGTTGCCCACGTAGGCGAGGTAGATCCCGAAGCGAGCCAATCAAGCATCGAGCTTAGGACTGCCATTGTGCGTGAAACCCTGCGACTTTTCAAAATCACCAACGTAGAAGTGAAAGGACAACACGCACTTATCAAAGGCACAAAGGGCGACTATTCCGTACATTTGGGCAGTGCTATCGCCCATAAAGTTGCGTCTGCCACTTTGTTTATCTTGCCTGTCCATTCTCAACATAGAGGACGAATGTTCTTGCCGTTTTTGGACGAAGACCCGCGCACCGCTGAAATTATGTCCAAAATTCTACTCTTGGCAAAGGATAATGAAATCCAAGACCCGACTATTTTGAGCCAGTTGTAGGTTTCCCCCCGTCTTATGAGCGTTTTGGCAAAGCTGCAAAACTTTGCCAAAAGCAGCCTGTTGCTGATGTCGAAAAGATACCAATAAAGAAACATAAAGGTACTCTGACAAATTTTGTGTTGAACCACATAGAAACATAGCCCGAAACACTGTGTGCATATCTTTCTATGTGGTTTATACCTTGCTCCACTAAAATTGTCGGAGAACCAGAAAACCGACTTGTTTACCCGCTTAAATGCCTCTACAACGCTCCTAAAAGGGGACAAAACTAGCTTGCGCCCGTTGAAACACTCTTTTTTCAGCTCAAATTTTAATAAATGCTTCTTTTGAAAAACACGCTGGGAAATGTTCGAAATAAAACAAAAGTGATGAGTATCACAGAGGACGCATTTCAAAATCGTTCTATATACGCCTCTCCAAATCGGAGAGGGCAAGCGTGAGGTTTTATTTTAAGAGGGGTTTTTGAAATGCAACCGCGAAAAAAGCGCGTGCGTTAGCTTAGATAGGTAAATTCTCTCTTTTGGGATAGGGGCTAAAGTTTGATTATTTTTTCAGTCCATTGTTTTACACCTGCCCGTACACGCAATACATACGCGCCAGCAGGCAAGGAGGCAAGTTTTTGGCTAAGTATTTGCGAACTATTTTTGGCTGTGGTAGGCAAGCTACAAACTTGCCTGCCCAACATATCATACAACACAAGTTCTACTTTTGTATTCGCTTCTACAGGAATTTGCAGCATAACATCTTTCACTATAGGGTTGGGATATAGTCTAAACACACCATTTTCAATCCAAATTATAGGGCTGTAGGCAAGGTTTCCATTCAAATCCACTTGACGCAAACGATAATAAGCCGAAAATAAAAAAGCGTCATCTACGAAGCGGTATGTTTTTAATGTTGGACTGTTGCCTGCCCCTGCTACAAAACCAATGGTTTCAAAGTTTTGGGCATCATAGCTTTTCTCTATATAAAAGCCTTGATTGTTTATTTCAGAAGCCGTTTGCCAATCTAATTGTGATTTTGTATCGCTTATTTTCTTGCCTACGAAAGATAAGAGGGAGGCAGGCAAGGGGAGGTTTGCTTGCCCCAAAGTCCAATGCGAAAAATTAAGCAACCCGTTTACCAATACATTATCAGCTCCTACCACTTCGCCTGTTTCGTATTTATTCCAAGCAAGAGGGGCTACTGAGCCACTCCAACGATAGACTTTATTGACTGTAATGCCATTGATTACTTCTTGAGTAGCATAATAAATGCGCAATGTCACGGTATTTCCGCCAAAAGCGTCAGCAGAAAGTTTATAAATTTTTTTAATACCTGCATTATAGCTCAAACTCCCTCCTCGATAATGATAACGTGTAATGGATAAATTGCTTATGGGTGTTGCGCCACCTACATTCAAATCTATACCACTTCCTGCAATGCCATCTCCGCCTACCAAAGCAACTGGAATAGTGCGGCTTGTAAAAATAACGCTTCCGCCCTTATTATAGTCTGTAAGACCGCTTGTATTATCGGTAATGATAACATTGCCTGCTCTATTTTCGAGCATAGTTCCTGTTGTACCTAAGTTTACATTTCTAAAATTCAAGTCAAGGTCGGCAGTATTGGTGCCATTTATTTTGAGCAAATTAGTAACGTTGATACCTGATTGCGAGCCTGCTAATTGCGCTGTACCTGCTGTTTTATTCAGCGTCAAGTTGAAAAAAGTCGTACTTGCATCTGCCTGAATAACTTGCGCACTTGTGCCGTTCATAGTTACGGTTCTTGCGCTTGCATTGAAAGTGCCACTATTGACAAAATTTCCTAAGACATTCAAATCGCCTCCCACTGAATTAGAAAGATTGAGTGTTCCTGCATTGTTTACATTGCCTGTTATAGTAAGCGCGGCAGTCATGTAGGCAGGCAAGATTTGTTTATCCGCTAAAATAAACGTGGAGCCACTTTCTATGGTCATATTTCCGCCAATAGTGCGGGCAGTATTAAGTCCGCTGTTGCCTCCTATGCAGAAAAAGGTGTTGTTTTTGATTTCAACATGGTGGGGATAGCCTGCGCCACTGTTGGTGTTCCATTCTTTGGTACGGATATATTCGTCTGTGCTATTATAGCGCAAAATAGAACCTGAAGCGTAAATAGGCGAGTTTCCTGTGAGTTCTAAAGCACCGCGATTGTTGATTTCAAATACATTTTGGATAGTCAGTATATCGCCATTTATTTTCAGGATACAATATCCTGATCCTGGGGGAGTCCCTTTTATGCTTAGTTTGGTTTTTGTAGCAAATATTAGATTGCCACTTCCCGTATTAGATAAACTGCATTGGATATTGCTTCCGCTATTCCCTGCAAGGATTTCGAATACTCCCTCGCCTGCTCCCGAATTGGATACTGTGCGGTTGCTACCCGTTACGCTTATGAAATTTGTACCATTGTTGTTATAAGTTGCTGTTCTATCGTTCAAATCAAATCCGCCTGTATTTTTGATTTCAAAAGCCGCACCTATTCCTCCACTACCATTTATATTGATGTTAGACAACAATTTAACATTGGTAGCGGTGGGTTTATCAATGATAAAATAACCAAAAGTCAAAGTGCCAGAGCTTGTATGAGAGATAGTTTGTTCGATAGAGCCATTAAAGAAAGTGCCTCTGCTATTTTGATTGAAGGTGCCATTGTTGGTGAAGTTTCCTTGCAGGCGCAAGTCGCCAAAACCTACAGAAGATAGTGTAAAAGTTGCCCCTGTTTCGATGATAAGATTACCGTCCATTTGTCGATATGTGTTATCTGAACCGAAATTGAGCGTAGTGCCGTTGGTTATGGTTACATTTTTAGGAACACCAGCACTGCCTGACGGATTGTTGCTATACCAAGCCTCGCCTGCATAATAACTTCCTCCAGTGTCAAATTTGAGCGTAGAGCCTGTAGCATACACAGGCGCGCTTGTTGTGAGTACGTTTCCACCGCTTTTTATGGTAAAAGTTCCGTTAATAGTCCCTCTGTTTGTGCTTGCATCTACAAAATCCACAGTTGTAGATGTTTCTATATTGTTAAAAGTAGTAACCGCTGTTCCCAATATTTGCCTCGTTCCCGCGCTTGACAACGAAACTGTTCCGTTATCAGCTGTAAAAGTGCCGTTGTTGGTGAGGTTGCCTTTTATGGTGAGTTGCCTTGCCTGCCCGCTTTCGCTTGTGAGTGTACTATTCAATGCAATGTCTGTAACAGAAACATTCACATTCAAAGTTACTAAATGATTGATGATTACATTCGCATCTGTGGCAGGGACACTGCCTGAAGTCCAAGTGCTTCCTACATTCCAAAGGCCATTTTGCGCTGTAGTATTTCCCGATATAACGGTATAACTATAATTTGAATTACTATTATTATTGAGATTGATGGTATAATAATCTGCATCTGCATGAAGAATAGTTAAACCGTTTCCTGAAGTAAACACGTAATAACTAATATTTGCGCCTGTTGTATTCGTTCCCGCAGGAATAGTAGCCGTGTAGGTAGTGCCACTTCCTGACATAGCCACTATCGTAGAAGCCGAATAGTTATTATTTGTATATCTTAAATACACGCCTTGCCCTGTGGCCAGTGCGCCACTAAGTGTAGCCGTAACTACTATATTTTGCCCTGTGCTTACTGTCGTAAAGTTCCGCGTTACTGTGGATACAGTTTGTACTGTTCCTTGCACACGAAAATAAACAAAGTCATCATCTAAATCGCCTGTTTTTGTTTTAAAAATGTAATTATCTGATATGTTTGGGCAATTTATATAAAATGCACCTGAACCACAAGTAGGCATATTGTTGTATGAAATTCCTGCTTCAGCACTCCAATTTGTATTTGTGCAACCAAAGGGTCCAAATTCTGTATTATTGCCCGACCAATTGCGTACTAAACGAAAAAATTGGTCTCCTGTGCCGCTTGGATTGCGGGTAGCAATTCTTGAAGTGCCTGCACTCGCCAAAAAAGAAGTGATGTTTGCGGGGTTTGCCCAACCTGTACTAAAACCTGCTCCAATAATACCATTTTGAGCTGATACACCACAAGACAGGCTAAGTATAAAAACTATCAAAAGATAAAACTTTTTCATAAACCAATACATACAAAAGACTATATAACTTTAGCTAATATACGTTATAGAAATGAAATATGTTAAAAATAAGTCTTTTTTGTGTTTTTCTAAGGTGCAAGTTGTGAAAATGATTTCACAAAAAAACAAAGAAATATAACAAGTGTTGATAAGCCTTGATAACCTATCTCTTTCCTTTTGCTGCATTTTTTTGTTTTTTGGCAACGGTACTTCAAACGTTTGCTTTGTGTGATAACCCTTAAAAAGTCATGTAACTATCATTGATTTTTTATAAAAACACATAAAAAAGTGCATTTTCTAAAAAATATATTGTAATGTAAGATTATCTTGGTATTTGCATTTTAAACTTACTGTTTTTGCAACTATTTACTGTAGAACAAAAAGTATTTTCAACCCCTATAAGGGTTCGAAAATCTTTATAGACTTCTTGCGAAAGTCCTCTTTCCTCACTCCAAATTGGAGAGAGGGCAAGGTGTGAGGTCTTTAGAAACACTTTTGCAAGAAGTCCAACGTATCACTTTAAACTATTTTGGTTGCATTTTCGTTTTGGCAGGCAAGATTTCAACGCTTTTTATGCGGAAAAACCTTTAGGTTTGTTGAGCGTGAAATGAAAAATAACTGTAACTTTGCACTATGAATCATCTGAATATAGCCCAAATTCGCAAAGATTATGCTCTACAGAGCCTTGATGCTACTCAAGTAAGCGCGAATCCGTTTTTGCAATTCACACAATGGCTTCAGGAAGCTATTGAGGTAGAGGCACTTGAGCCGACTGCCATGCACCTTGCTACCGTTGGTGCAGACCAACGCCCAGCAGGGAGAATAGTATTGTTGAAGGCAGTAGAGCATGAACAGTTTGTATTTTACACCAATTACGAAAGCCAAAAGGGTACACAACTTGCTACTACAGCTTTTGCCTCGCTTACTTTTTTTTGGGCAGAGCTTGAGCGGCAGGTACGCATAGCAGGCAAGGTAGAAAAAGTATCTGGAGAAGTTGCGACAGCTTATTTTCAGTCTCGACCCCGCGCAAGCCAAATAGGTGCGTGGGCTTCTTCCCAAAGCCAAACAATACCCAATCGAGAAATATTAGAAACAAATTTTGATGCGATAGAGGCTCAATATGCTGAAGAAGCTATTATACCTAAGCCGCCTCATTGGGGCGGATATGCCTTGATGCCCGACTATTTTGAGTTTTGGCAGGGCAGGCAAAGCCGTTTGCATGATAGAATTGTATATGACTTGGTAGCCGACTCATGGCAAATCAAAAGGCTCGCACCTTAATACTTTAATCTATTATTGAGCATTGGCATTTTCCTATTTCCAAATTGGAAACATTTTTGAAAAAAATCTAATAAAAAAGTTGGTGCTCCGACAACTTTAGTGGGGCAAGGTATAAATCACATAGCAAGATATGGCACACAGTGTTTCGGGCTATGTCCGCTATGTTTCTATGTGGTTCAACACAAAATTTGTCAGAGTACCAAAAAGTTTGTTTCTTTTTTGTTAAAAAATAATTTATGCCCTGTATTTAAATATAAAAGCATAATTTTGTAAAATATGTACTTAACCACATTATGATAATGAAATCAATCTTTTTACTACGTGTTTATTTGGTTGTTACGCTTATTGCACTTACTTGGCTTGTAAGTTGCCAACCAGACGCTGAACCTACGCCAGCTATAGCCCCTAATGCGTTGGTTTATTCACCCAATACACTCCAACTCGCACAAGGCACAGCAGGAAATTCTGTCGCTCCAACTATTCAAGGCACTGCGCCTTTTACGTATAGTGTTGCTTCAAACCCTACCCAAAGCGGCATCACAATCAACGCACAAGGAGCTATTCAAATTGCCAATACAGTGCCTGTAGGTACATATACCTTGGGTGTTACTGCCAATAATGAGGCAGGAAGCAGCACATTCGCCAATGCCTATACTGTTACAATCAACGCGCAAGTGCTTCCTCCAAGCGCACTTGCCTACAGTCCGAATAACTTAACCACAATAGAAGGGATAGTTGCAAATTCGGCAACGCCTACCATAAGTGGCACAGCACCTTTTACTTATAATGTAACTGCGAGTCCAGCCACAGGCGGTATTACCATTAACAGTCAAGGAGTTATCAATGTAGCAAATGTAACTGTAAAAGGAACTTATGTATTGAATGTAAGTGCAATGAATAGTGCCGGGACGGTTAATTTCCCTAATATTTATACGGTAATAGTCAATCAAGCCAATACAGCTCCTGCAAACCTTACCTACAGCCCAAGTGCATTAAACTTGTTGCAAGGTGGGGCAGGCAATTCAAGCACGCCTACAGTGCAAGGGACACAGCCCATTAGTTTTGCTATTGTTTCGGTTACTCCCTCCAATGCCGCCATTACTATGAATGCCCAAGGAGCTATCCAAGTCGGAACATCTTCTGTAGCAGGAGTATTCACTGTGAATGTAAGCGCTACAAACAGTGTGAACACGACTAATTTTAACAATGCCTTTGTGGTAACTGTGCGCGCACCTATCACTTTCAATGTAAACATACAACCGCTTATCGCAAGCAAATGCGGCTCCTGCCATATACCCGGCGGGTCGCAAACTAATTATACAGATTATAATAACTCAAAAATAAGCATAGACACTATCTTAGACCGCGTTAATCGTGCAGTAGGTACTTCGGGTGCAATGCCACAAGGCGGACCGCAACTTAGTTTAGCGGAGCGAGCCTTGTTGTTGCAATGGAAAAATGATGGATTAAAACAATAAATTATAAGCCAAAAGCCCATGTATGTATGTGGGCTTTTTTTATTTCATTAAAAAAGCATAAATTTGAGGCGTTTAATTTTTTGCGACAAAAATATGCCTATTCGTGTTTTACTTGTTGATGAGTCAGAAGAGTTACGTACTTTGCTAAAATTCCCCTTGCTTTATGCCGGTTTCGATATATTGGAAGCGCAAGATGCAATGGAAGCTATGGGCATGTTGGTACATGAAACTGTAGAAGTCGTGGTTACAGATTGGGAAATGCCTCAAATGAACGGTTTAGACTTTGTGCGCAAAATACGCCAAACGCCTCATATACAAACCTTGCCTGTGATATTATTGATAAAAGAAAATCAAGCACACATGCGTAAGGATTTGAAAACAATAGGCGTAAGCGATACACTTATTCGCCCTGATGAAATATACAAACTTGTTGAAAAAATCAAGAAAGTTGTGCATGAATAGCCAATATTTGTGGGAGTAGTGGTTGCACTTCATCATTGTGGATCACAAAATCAGCAAGGGCTATTTTCTGCTCATCAGTCCATTGTTTTTGGATAATGCCTTGTATTTCGCCTGCAGTTCTTTGTGGGTCGCGTTTTTGTACCCTTGTTATACGCAAGGGAATAGGCGCGAAGACTGCTATCACCTTGTCTAAAGTTTTGTATCTTCCTGCCTCAAACAACAGCGCGGCTTCGTTTAGTAGGTAAGGTACGCTTGTGTGTCCCGCTACCCATTTTTGGTAGTCTTCAGCTACGCAAGGGTGGACAAGACTGTCCAGTAAAGCGCCTTGAGAAGCATCATGGAAAACCTGTTGTGCCAAATACGGACGGTTTAAGCCTGTTGTGGTATAGCTTTCTACTCCAAAAGCGTCTGTGATTTTTTGGCGCAAAGCTTGGTTATTTTCCATGAGCCAACGCGCTTTGCTGTCGGCTTCATAAATTGGTACACCGAGCGTGGCAAAAACCTTACAAATAAGGCTCTTGCCTGCCCCGATACCACCTGTTATACCTACTTGCTTCATATAATTGTTTCAATAAACTGAAGGGTTTTAACAAATTCACCTTCTGTTTTGACTTTCATTTTCTCCTTCTTCCAATATTCCTCTATTGTTTTGGCTTGTGCAGGGAAGGAGGCAAGAATTTGTTTTTTGTTCATTTTGGCAGGTATGGCTTTTTTATCGCCTATTTGAAGATAGAAAGCCACGTCATCTAAATATGTGGACATAATATCAGTATTATATCCATTGCCTGTTTTGCCGATTACTTTTTTATACTGTTTATAAAATTTCACCTTGCCTGAATACAATGGCTCTGCATAGACATCGTTGCCTTCAGTAATTACTTTGACAAATAGATAGGGCTTATTATTAGCCATTATGGTAAATTTTTCAATGAAGCCTTTATTTATCAAGGACACGTTGTCATTTACTTTGATGTATAGATTATCCTCAAAAATCTGATAGCTCAAGGTGAGGTCTTGATGGTATTTGCCCATAATGTCTATCACTTTTCCGCTTACCCATTCTTGTTGGAAATAAGAAATGCCTTTTATGCCTTTGTTTTTACTGTTGTGAAGCAAGGCGGTATTGGTCATGCCAGGGTCTATGATGTCTTGGACAGTGGTGGCACTTGTTCGGAGGGCTTGTGCATGTATGCCGATTGTGTATGTGTAACACATGAGAAGGCAGGCGAGTATTTTTTTCATAAGTTTTTTTGCAAAGGTACATAAAAAAAGTAGGATTCCTTGATAAGGAAACCTACTTTTAAAGTTAAAAAAAACAGTAACTTATTTTGCTATGTGGATTTCCACGCGGCGGTTTTGTTGACGACCTGCAGGCGTACCGTTATTAGCAGATGGTTTTTCTTGACCATATCCGATAGCGCTTACACGAGAATTTTCAATGCCCTTGTCTGTGATGTATTTTTTCACAGCATTGGCGCGGCTTTGTGAAAGTGTTTTGTTGCTTGTTGCATCGCCCACGTTATCTGTGTGTCCTTCTACTGTGAATTTAGAAGCAGGGTACTCGTTCATAAGTGTTGCGATTTTGTCCAAATCATCAAAAGATTCCGCTTTGATGATAGCCGAGCCTGTTTCGAATTGAATCATTTTAGCGTCCATTTCAAGTTGTTTCTCCACTTCTTTTTCTTTTTCTTTGTCCATTTTAGGTTCAGGGCAACCTTGGCGAGAAGCGACACCTTTTTCAGTAGGGCATTTATCATCAAGATCAGCTATGCCGTCACCATCAGAGTCAGGGCAACCTTTGAATTCAGCAGCGCCTCTTTGCATAGGGCAACGGTCGTCTTTATCAGCTATGCCATCACCATCAGAGTCAGGGCAACCTTTCAATTCCATTGTACCTGCTACTGTAGGGCATGCGTCTTCTTTGTCAGAAAGTCCATCACCATCTTTATCAGGGCAGCCTTTCATAGCTTTTGAACCAGCTTCGTTAGGACACACATCTTCAGCATCTTTGATACCATCACCATCAGAGTCAGGACAGCCATTGAAAGCAAGTGTGCCGGCTTGGTTAGGGCATTCGTCTTTTGAATCTTCCAAACCATCACTATCAGAATCAGGACAGCCTTTGAAAGCCGCCAGACCTGCTTTGTCAGGGCATGTGTCTTCTTTGTCTATGATGCCATCACCATCTGTGTCCTTGCCTGTGCCGAGGCGGAAGCGAAGTCCAGCAGAATAGATGTCATAGCTTGGTTGATAAGCAGCTTTTGAAAATATTTTGTTGAAAGATGTTTGTACGTTGATAGCAACGGCATCATTCACCCAAAAGTTTACACCTAAACCTGCAACACCCATGCCCATTGTAAGTTTGTTTTCATTATGAAAACCAGCACCTGCGAATACATACGGCTCTACAAAAAAGTCTTCAGGCAATATGTAGCCATTGGCAAAAGAGTATTGACCGCCAACCGCTATGTTCCAAAACTGTACTGCGCTGCGGAAACGAGGTTCGGGCTTGCTCAATGTACCCAAGTGGGTTATTCCAAATGCGCTTAAACCAGAAGTGATATGGCGTGCCGCGAATATTTGAGCAGCAGAGTTGAAGTTATTCAACTTAAGTGCCTTGCCTCCCTCAGAGCTTGCATAATCTACTCCAGCATAACTGAAGCCAACTGCCCAAGGGTAGTATTTGTTTTGGGCTGATAGCCCATTTGTAAGCAATAGGGCTAAAGAAAGTAGTAAAAAGTTTATTTTTTTCATAATGAGAATATGAATTTTTAGCGTTAAAATTTTCGCTAAATTAGTTGCAAAGTTGTAAATATCAAAATTATTTTTTAAAATATGTTATAAAACTGCAATTTTCAATGTTAAAAAGCTGTTTTAGGTATTTTTACCAATACTTTTGTGCAAACGGGTGCAAATGTAATTCATCAATAACCACGTGTTTGGGCGCACCAAAAACATAATAAACGGCTTCAGCTATGTCTTCAGGTTGCAATCGATTTAGATTAGGTGTTTCGGCAGGCTGTTGCCCACTAAAATACGTTTCGGTAAGGCCAGGGTATAATGTGCTTACTTTGATGCCCCACGCATGTACTTCCTTTCGAACTATTTGCATGAGTGCATCTTGTGCATATTTCGAGGCGCAATATACTCCTCCACCCTCAAAAGTGCGCCTTGCTACATCTGAAGCTATAGTCATGATATGTCCTCCACCTTGTTGCTTTAAGTAAGGCACGACACATTTGGTGAGCAGGTAAGTGCCTTTGGTGTTGGTGTTCATTACATCATCCCACTCCTCAAGCGAAGTGTCTGCAACTGCTTTAAAAACACCTATGCCTGCATTATTGACCAGCAAATCTATGCTTCCCCATTGTCGCCAAACTTCTTCAACAGCATGTTGCACACTTTCTGCCAGTAAGATGTCGGTAGGCAAGGGCAGTGCCATTCCACCCTGCGCACATATAGCCTTTGCAAGAGTGTCAAGTTCGGCCTTATTACGCGCCAAAAGTGCAACCCGCATACCTGCTGAGGCTAATTTTTGTGCAATCGCCTTGCCTATGCCCCGCGATGCGCCTGTGATGATAGCTACTTTCTGTTTCATATAACCTAACTCAATAACAAATTATTTGCCAAGCATTATTTATGGGCTGTTAAAGTTTTGATGGACCAAATGTGCGCCTTGCCTGCCATACCATAATAGACTTCTTGCGCAAGTCCTTTTTCCTTTCTCCAAATTGAGAGGGTAGGGTGTGGGGTATTAAGAAACACTTTTGCAAGAAGTTGGGTACTCTGACAAATTTTGTGTTGAACCACATAGAAACATAGAGGACATAGCCCGAAACACTGTGTGCCATATCTTGCTATGTGGTTTATACCTTGCTCCGCTAAAATTGTCGGAGCGCCAGAAGTTGCAATAAAGTGTTGTCTTATTATATACCAAGCTGAGTTCTTGCCTACACACATAAGACAAATTTGGATAGAAAAAGATACTTATACCAAGGCATGTCGTTTGTATGTCTATCAAAAAAAGGTTTTGCGGACTGTTTTTTGCTTAATAGCATAGATATAGAATAAAATTATAATAAAAAAAACGTTTTTTTTTTTGAAATTAAAAGAATGCGCAGCCACACTCTTTTTTTATTAATATGCTGATTATCAATGGTATATACGACAAATGCAAACGCTTTAAATTTATTTTTTTAACAATAAAACTTTTATAGTGCTTTTTAAGTAATATTTTTGAAATATATTTGAAATAAGAAAATAAAAAAAGAAAAAAAACTTGTCTATTTCAAAAAGAACAACTAACTTTGCACTCCAAATTAAAAGCCCCTCTGTTAGTTTATGATGACTGACCCTATAGCAGACTATTTGACGCGCCTGCGCAATGCCATCAAAGCGCGTCATAGAATCGTTGAGATACCTGCTTCCAACCTCAAAAAAGAAATTACCCGCGTGTTGCACGAGAAAGGGTATATTCAAAGTTACAAATTTGAAACTACCGACGTACAAGGTACTATCAAAATTGCGCTTAAATACAATCCCGAAACGCGCGAATCGGCTATACAACACTTGAGAAGAGTAAGCCGTCCCGGTCTGCGCAAATATGCAAGTGCTGATGCTTTGCCTCGCGTATTGAACGGATTAGGAATTGCCATACTCTCCACATCAACAGGAGTAATGACAGATAAAGAAGCTCGCAAAGTTAATATCGGAGGCGAGGTATTATGTTATATATATTAAGCGTAAAAAAACCTTAAAATTATGTCAAGGATAGGAAAAAAATTGATTGAGCTTCCTGCCAAAGTAACCATAACAGTAGATAACGAGAATATTGTTACTGTGAACGGACCGAAAGGAACGCTCTCCCAGCAGATACATCCTGAAATCAAAGTTGTGCTGGAAGACAACATATTAACCGTTGAACGCCCTACCGAGCAAAAACGCCACAAAGCAATGCACGGACTTTATAGAGCGTTGATAAACAACATGGTCGTAGGTGTAACCGAAGGGTACAAAATTAGTCTTGAAATTGTAGGCGTAGGCTATAAAGCTGTCGTTAATAAAAACATTTTTGAGTTTAGTCTTGGCTATTCACATACGATAGTCTTTGTTGTACCTGAAGAGGTTGTAGTAACAGCAGTTACAGAGAAAGGTAAGAACCCTATCGTAACACTTGAAGGAATTGACAAACAACTCGTTGGGCAAATTGCCGCGAAAGTGAAGTCATTGCGCCCTGTAGAGCCTTACAAAGGCAAAGGTGTTCGCGTACTAGGCGAAATCGTTAGAAGAAAAGCAGGTAAAACCGCGTCTAAGAAATAACATATAAAAATATGGCAATTATTAAAGTAGCTCGCAGAAGCCGTATCAAACAAATGATACGCAAGCGCGTAACAGGTACGCAGGAAAAGCCTCGCTTAAGCGTTTTTCGCTCTAACACCGCTATCTACGCGCAAATCATAGACGACAGGCAAGCCAAAACATTGGTGAGCGCATCCTCTATAGATATTGACAAAGCATCTAAGTCTGTCAACATTGAGAAATCAAAAAATGTCGGACTTGCACTTGCTCAAAAAGCAAAAGAAAAAGGCATCACGTCTGTCGTATTTGATAGAAACGGATACTTGTATCATGGAAAAGTAAAAGCTTTAGCCGAAGGCGCAAGAGAAGGCGGGTTACAATTTTAACAAATCAACGATATGAATCAAGAATTGCTAAGAGCCCGCACCGTTAGGCAGGCAGATACAGATAAATTAAAAGAAAACGTTGTAGCTATCAATCGTGTTGCGAAAGTAGTGAAAGGTGGACGACGTTTTAGCTTTTCGGCTATAGTAGTAGTAGGAGATGGCAACGGCATAGTGGGCTTTGGCTTAGGCAAAGCAAACGAAGTTACTGATGCTATCAACAAAGGCATAGAAGATGCTAAGAAAAACTTAGTACGCGTCCCTTTGCTCAAAACATCTATCCCTCATGAGTCGATAGGAAAATACAGCGGCGGTTTCGTACTCATCAAACCAGCTGCACCTGGTACAGGTGTTATTGCAGGAGGTGCCATGCGTGCAGTATTGGAAAGTGCAGGCATTAAAGACGTATTGGCGAAATCCAAAGGCTCGTCGAATCCTCACAACGTAGTAAAGGCTACCATAGACGCACTTTTGCGCCTCAAAGCCCCTCACATGATTGCGCAACAACGCAGCGTATCCTTATCAACAGTATTCAACGGATAATCCGAACTCGAATTATGAGCATAGTAAGAATTAAACAAGTGCGAAGTACGATAAAATGCACCGAAACCCAAAAACGCACTATTCAAGCGTTAGGACTTGGTAAAATAAACCGTATCAAAGAGGTAGAAAATACACCTCAAATTGCTGGTATGATACAAAAAGTATTACACCTTGTAGAAGTAGAGAACATCTAAGCTAAAAGCTATAACAACATGAAACTGCATACACTAAAACCTGCTGCTGGCTCTACCAAAACAAACAAGCGTTTGGGACGTGGACAAGGCTCGAACACAGGCGGCACTTCTACCAAAGGACATAAGGGAGCGCAATCGCGCTCTGGTTATAGCCGCAAAATTGGTTTCGAAGGAGGACAAATGCCTCTACAACGCCGTTTGCCTAAATTTGGCTTCAATAACATCCACCGCGTGGAATATAAACCTATCAATTTGCAAGACATTCAAAAATTAGTGGATAATTTTAATATCACTACTATTGATTTGCAAGTATTAAACCAACATGGTTTGGCAGGCAAGAAAGACCGCATAAAAGTGTTAGCCAACTTAGCCAACGGCGAATTCACAGCAAATATACAAATTAAAGCACACGGCTTTTCAAAAACGGCTATCCATGCCATCGAAAAAGCTGGAGGCACGTACGAAATTGTTAAGTAAGTCGGAGTAGTGCAAACGTAAGTTTGTACTACTTTTATCCAACCGAATATGAAAAAGTTAATCGAAACCATAAGAAACATCTTTTCTATCGAAGAATTACGCCGTAGGATTATTTACACCCTATTGTTGCTAGTAGTTTTTCGCTTGGGCTGCTATATTGTGCTACCTGGTATTGACCCAAACCTTTTGCAGAAGGAAGCTTCTAAAGGAGTGTTTGGTATGTTTGATACTTTTTTAGGAGGCGCATTTACAAAGTCTGCCATTTTTGCTTTGGGCATCATGCCTTATATTTCTGCCTCTATCATTGTGCAGTTATTACAAGTAGCCTTGCCGCAGTTTCAAAAGATGCAACAAGACGACTCAGGGCGCAAGACCTTGACACAATACACCCGCTATCTTACTATCATCATTACTTTAGCGCAGTCGTATGGTTATTTAGCTACCCAAGTGCCAAGAGAAGCTATTTTGGTGAACTATAACTTTTTTATCTTTTCGTCTATGCTTATTCTTACAGGAGGCACCATGTTTACCATGTGGCTTGGTGAAAGAATAACAGACAAAGGGCTGGGCAATGGTACATCTATGCTTATCATGATTGGTATTGTATCTAGGTTTCCAATAGCTATCTTTAAAGAAGCTACGTTGAAAGGAGATGCTATACTTATTTTCTTGGTTGAAATGGTCGTATTGTTCTTTGTAGTAATGGGCGTTGTATTGATAACGCAGGCTGTTCGCAAAATACCTATCCAATATGCACGACAAGTCGTAGGTGGAAAAGTAATGGGCGGACAACGCCAATATTTACCACTTAAGCTTAATTCGGCAGGTGTAATGCCTATCATATTTGCGCAATCGCTCATGTTTATACCGGGTGCTATTTCGCAAGCTGCTCCAAACAGTGAAATGGCTACCTTTATAGCTATTAATTTCTCCCAATATAGTATCGGGTATGCAGTCATGACTGCTGTGTTGATTATTGTATTCACGTATTTTTATACAGCTATTCAGATAGATCCCGTAAAAATATCAGACGACATAAAACGTAATAACGGCTTCATTCCTGGCATAAAACCTGGTCCGCAAACTTCAGAACACATAGACGATGTACTTTCAAAAATAACATTGCCTGGTGCGCTATTTTTAGCGATTATTGCCATTATGCCTGTTTTTGCAAAAGGCTTGTATGTAGGTGATGAGTTTGCATCTTTTTATGGTGGAACTTCGCTCCTTATATTAGTAGGGGTTGTATTGGATACTTTGCAACAAATCAATAGCTATTTGCTCATGCGCCGATACGAAGGACTCATGCAGTCAGGCAAGGTAAAAGGGCAATCACAAGATATGGCTATCGCCTAAATATTCACAATTTTTGATCGATGGTATGGCAAATAATGTTTTTTATAAAACAAAGGAAGATATAGAACTAATACGCCAAAGTGGTGCTATTCTAAGCAAACTACATGGTGAATTAGCCAAAATGATAAAGCCTGGTATAAAAACGCGACTGTTGGATAAATATGCAGACGAGTATATTCATGACAACCATGCTCTACCATCTTTTAAAGGATACAATGGTTTTCCTTCTGCATTGTGTATTTCTGTAAATGATGCTATTGTACACGGATTACCAAGCGAATATGAATTGAAAGATGGTGATATTGTTTCAGTTGACTGTGGTGTGTTTTATAAAGGCTTTCATAGCGACTCCGCCTATACGCACTCTGTTGGAGAAGTGAGTCCTGAAATAACAGAACTTTTGCGTGTAACAAAAGAGTGCTTGTATTTAGGAATTGCAGAAGTAAAACAAGGCAATCGTTTAGGCGACCTAGGATATGCCATACAAAAGCATGCTGACAAATACAACTTTGGTGTAGTCCGTGAATTGGTAGGGCATGGCATAGGAAAATCACTACATGAAGAACCGCAAGTAGCTAATTATGGTAAAAAAGGCAATGGCATGATATTGCGCGAAGGTATTGTAATTGCTATAGAACCTATGATAAACATGGGAACAAAGACCATTGAGCAAACACAAGACGGCACCGTTCGTACTGCTGATAGAAAACCGTCAGCACATTTTGAACATACAGTTGCTATTATCGGTGGAAAGTGTGAAATGTTAACAACATTTGATTATATAGAAAAATAATAATAATACTATGGCAAAGCAACCCTCTATAGAGCAAGACGGGACTATTCTAGAAGCACTATCAAACGCAATGTTTCGTGTAGAACTCCCAAACGGACACCAAGTGATTGCACATATTTCAGGAAAGATGCGCATGAATTTCATCAAAATCTTACCTGGTGATAGAGTAAAACTCGAAATGTCTCCTTATGACTTATCAAAGGCGCGCATTACATATAGATATAAATAACAACAGATTATGAATTGTTAAATTGCCATTCATAATTTTTCTACATCTAATTACCATTCATAACAATTAATAAACATGAAAGTTAAATCATCTGTCAAAAAAAGAAGTGTTGACTGCAAAATAATCCGTAGAAACGGCAAACTTTATGTTATCAACAAAAAAAATCCACGTTACAAACAAAGACAAGGATAATATATGGCAAGGATTGCAGGGGTTGATATTCCCGACAAAAAAAGAGGTGAAATAGCCCTCACTTACATCTACGGCATTGGACGTAGCTCTGCACGCATCATCCTCACTAAAGCGAGTGTAAACCCAGACAAAAAGGTTTCGCAATGGTCAGATGAAGAAATGAACGCTGTCCGTAATGTAATCAGTACTGATTATAAAGTGGAAGGTCAATTGCGCTCGGAAGTGCAATTGAGCATCAAACGTCTCATGGACATTGGTTGCTATCGTGGTATCCGTCACCGTAAAGGCTTGCCTGTACGTGGTCAGAAAACGAAAAACAACTCCCGCACCCGTAAAGGTAAGCGTAAGACGGTAGCAAATAAGAAAAAAGCTACTAAATAATCTCATCATTATCTTGTTTTCTTCATAGACATGAGCCAAAAAAGAAAAGATAAAGCTAAAAAGCGCGTAGTAATTGTATCGGCAGAAGGACAAGTCCACATCAAAGCCTCTTTCAACAATATCATCATATCAGTAACTAACCTTACTGGACAAGTGATATCTTGGGCATCAGCTGGACGTATGGGCTTCAAAGGTTCAAAGAAAAATACGCCTTATGCTGCACAAGTAGCCGCACGTAGCTGTGCCGAATTAGCACACAGCTTAGGACTTCGTAAAGTAGAAGTTTTTGTAAAAGGGCCTGGGTCTGGACGCGAATCCGCTATCCGAACTATCCAAACCTGCAACATTGAAGTTACAACTATTCATGATGTAACGCCACTCCCTCACAATGGCTGCCGCCCTCCCAAACGCAGGAGAGTATAAGCAAAGCCAACATCTAACACTGTAAGCTAACAATAAATATGGCAAGATATACAGGACCCAAAGTAAGAATATCACGTCGTTTTGGAGAACCCGTACTCGGTACGGGTAAGGCTCTTCAAAAGAAGAATTATCCTCCAGGCCAACACGGCAAGGGCAAACGCCGCAAACAGTCGGAATATGCTACCCAACTTGCTGAAAAACAAAAAGCAAAATACACGTATGGTGTTCTCGAACGCCAATTTGCTAAATTGTTTAATAAGGCACTCCACAAACAAGGCATCACAGGTGAAAACCTATTGAAGTTCTTGGAGGCGCGCCTTGACAATGCTGTTTACAGATTCGGAATCGCGCCTACTCGTCGTGGAGCGCGTCAATTAGTAGGACACAAACACATTTTGGTAAACGGTGATGTAGTAAATATTGCTTCATATAGCCTAAAACCCGGTGATGTTGTATCGGTACGCGAAAAGTCCAAGTCGTTGGAAATCATCACGAACAGTCTTGCTGGACGCAATGCACGTGCATTCAACTGGCTCGAATGGGATGCGGCTCAAATGGCAGGTAAGTTTGTACTCTATCCTACAATAGACCAGATTCCAGAAAAAATAGAAGTACAGCGCATTGTCGAATTGTACTCTAAATAATTTTTAGCCCTCAATTCCCAAAAACTATGTTACCATTCCAAAAGCCTGATAAAGTAGTAATGGAAAAAGCTACAGACTTTCACGGCTCATTTGAGTTCAAACCCTTAGAACGTGGCTATGGCGTTACAATAGGAAACGCTATCAGGCGTGTACTATTCTCTGCCCTCGAAGGTTATGCTATTTGTGGTGTCCGTATAAACGGAGTATCGCATGAGTTCTCCTCTATAGCTGGAGTGGTGGAAGACGTGGCAGATATTATCCTAAACTTAAAACAAGTCCGTTTTAAGAAAATATCAGAGGTTCAAGAGAATAAAATCACACTGCAAATAAGCAATCAAACGACCTTAACAGCCGGTGATCTTGACAAATTCTCTTCTACCTATGAGATACTTAATAAAGATTTGGTTATTTGCCACCTTGATGAAACGGTAGAGCTGGAGATGGAACTGTATTTGGATAAGGGACGCGGATATATATCTGCAGAAGAACAGAAGCAAACGGAGCATGCCATAGGCTATATCCCTATAGATTCTATCTTTACACCTATCAAAAATGTACAGTACAATGTAGAAAATACTCGTGTAGAACAACGCACTGACTATGAAAAACTTGTATTGAATATTGAAACAGATGGTTCTATACACCCAGAAGATGCTTTGAAGGGAGCCGCACAAGTGCTTATACAACACTTCCTGCTATTCTCTGACCAAAACATCATGATAGAAGCAACGCGCAAAGAAGAAACAGAAGAAGTCGACGAGCATTACCTGCACATGCGCAAACTTCTTAAAACTTCTATAAGCGACCTTGAGCTATCAGTACGCGCCTATAACTGCCTCAAATCAGCAGATATCAAAACATTGGGCGACCTTGTAAAACTTGAAATAGGGGACATGATGAAGTTCCGCAATTTTGGTAAAAAATCCCTCACAGAGCTTGAACAGCTCGTGTCTGACAAAAACCTCACTTTCGGTATGGAAGTGAACAAATATAGACTCGATGAGGACTAGTAAAACGTATTAACACTTATGAGACACGGTAAAAAAATAAATCACCTTGGGAGAACCGCCTCGCATCGCAAGGCGTTGTTATCAAATATGGCTACTGCTTTGATTTTGCGTAAGCGTATCACCACTACCGTAGCCAAAGCTAAAGCACTAAGAAAATATATTGAGCCTTTGCTCACGCGCGCCAAGCAAGATACAATGCACTCGCGCCGTACTGTATTTTCTTACCTGCAAGAAAAAGAACCTGTGAAGGAACTTTTTGGTATTATTGCTGATAAAATAGCAGACCGCCCAGGCGGTTACACACGTATCATCAAGCTTGGCGCTCGCCAAGGCGATGCCGCTGAAATGTGTATGATGGAATTAGTAGATTTTAATGAAACCATGCTGGCTTCAGTAGATACTGCTAAAACTAAAACACGCCGTAGCCGTCGCAAAGGTGGTAAAAAAGAAGACGCTACAACAGATACTGTCGTGGCTGATGTAGAAGTTACAGATGAAAAAATAGCTTAACTTTCTATAACACAAAATACAAGGTCAAAACAATAGCTATATTTAGTTATTGTTTTGACTTTTCTGATTCTTAAAAAGCCATGCTGTAAGCATCTCCTGCCGCTTTAGCACCATGCAAAAGATGGCTACTTAATGGATTTGGTAAAGTCCGCAATAACTTTTTAAGAACTAATTTTGGTACTCTGACAAATTTTGTGTTGAACCACATAGAAATATAGAGAACATAGCCCGAAATACCGTGTGCCATATCTCTCTATGTAGTTTATACTTTACTCCACTAAATTTGTCGAGGCACCCTAATTTTTAATGGCACTATAGGAAAATAACTAAAACTTGCCTACCTTTGTCAAAATAACACATATCTAATAATATGGCTCAATATGGTAGTACTTGGTGGGGTAAGCAATGGCTTGATGCCTTAAGCGGAATTGATAATGCCAATCGCATCCCACGCGGAAAGTCTTATGCCGACACAAGCAAGGTTAAAGATTTTGATATACAAAATGGGCTAATTGTAGCCAAAGTACAAGGCTCGCAATCTCTTCCCTATAAGCAAAGTATTTCCCTCACCCAATTCACACCCAAAGAAAAGCAGACGCTCATTGAAGCAATTACTGAAAACCCATTTTTGCTCTCGGCTTTGTTGAATAAAGAATTGCCCGAAGAGCTAAACGATGAAGCAAAAGCAAAAGGGGTCAGCATTTTTCCTGCCTCTTGGAAAAGCATGAAATCGACTTGCTCCTGTCCTGATTATGCAGTGCCTTGCAAACATGTCGCGGCAGTTATTTACGTGGTAGCCAATGAGATAGATAAAAACCCTTTCTTACTTTTTCAAATCAAAGGAATAGATGTTTTACAAGAAATTCAGAAATTGGGCTTTGCAAGTTCGGGCGGACTCGCTTCCGGCGTACTTGTTTTACAAAATTTGTTCTTACCTAAAATAACCACCTCAAGTGCTTATAACTTTTCAGCACAACACCTTGACGCTATAGATTTTTCAATTATTCCACAAAGCCACGACCTGATATTTAAGATCCTTGAAGATAACCCTGTTTTTTATAACCAAGGTAATTTTAAAGATAGGTTGCAAGATTTTTATAAAAAAAATGCGAAGGCTATCGCCAAAAATAACCAACCTACAACAACATTAGAATCACCTTTGCTTGAAGCAAGCATAGAAAATTTAACCCTTTGGGTTGATGAACAGTTGGAATATGAAGGCTTGGAATTTGGTACAGATAAATCACATAAAGACCTTAATACCAAGGAAGTGAATAAACTTATCAACGAATTAAACAGTATTCCTTTTAGCCAATTACAAACCTATGCCCCGAATATTATTGCGCTGTACTTCCATCATCAATTTGCTCTGCGACTGATTGAGCAAAATGCGTTTGTACCACAACTAATGGAAATAGGCAAGCAGGAGTACGTGTTGCGTTACTTGCCTGCCCTCTTGATACCTGAAGTAAAACAAATTTTTGAACTTCTTTGCGAAATTACAACTGATGAACTAGTATGCACATATAGCAAGAAAAAAGTATCGTATTTAGCACGTGTCGAACAAAGCCACACACTTTTGCATTGGTTTATGACAGAATACCTTACACAAATAAATATGCCTTCGAATTTTAAAAGAGGGGAACGAGAAAACGGAACAGCAGAAGAAGAACCCATAAATGCCTTGTTCTTTAGTAACCATATATTTCATTCCAACAATATAGGCTACAAAGAAAGTCCAAGCGCGATAATAAATTGGTTGAAAAAGTTTTATTTAGGGCAGAAAAAGTATGTCCCAGTCTTAAAAATAGAGGAGGGAACGCAAAAAGAGGAAACAAAGTTTTCCTTAACTGTTTGGATAGAAAACAGGCAAGATGCTTTAGAAAACCTCATCTCATTACAACAACTCTTCGAAAAACCTGCCTATAAAGAAATACGGATAGAAGCATTGCAGGATATAAATGTGTTGGCGCGCCATCTCGCAGATGTGAAGCCTTTGCTCGCCTCGAAAGGCAATACGGTGGTCAATGTTTCGACAAAAGAGTTGGCGCATTTGATACTCAATACCTTGCCTACGTTGCAAGTATTGGGAATAGCTTGCCTACTGCCGAAAAGTCTGCAAAAAATAGCGAAACCTAAACTTAGCGGCTCTTTGAAAGCTAATAAAGGAAGTGTGGGAAGTTCAGGCGGTTTTGTGAATATGGATAGCATTTTCAGCTTTGACTGGCAAATTGCGCTTGGAGATGAATTTATCTCGCCTACTGAGTTTTTAAAATTAGTGAAAGGAATGAATGGGCTTGTCAAAATCAACAATCAATATGTGCTGCTTGATGACAAGGAATTGCAAAGTATTATGAAAAGATTGCAAAACCCTCCCAATATTTCTGAAGCAGAGTTATTGCGTATTGCTCTTTCACAAAATTATGAAGGTGCAAAAGTACTGTTGGACGAAAAGGCACGCGAACTGATGAACAAACTCACACAGGTTGATGAAGTGCCGCTGCCACAGGGTTTGCAGGCAAGTTTGCGCCCATATCAACAGCGCGGTTATGAGTGGTTATACAAAAATGCACAAGTCGGTTTTGGTAGCCTTTTGGCTGATGATATGGGCTTGGGCAAGACCTTACAAGTCATCACGCTTTTGTTAAAATTCAAACAAGAAAACCGTTTCGACAAACAAAAAGCACTTATCGTAATGCCTACTACTTTGCTTACGAACTGGGAAAAAGAAATCAAAAAATTCGCACCCGAATTGAGTACCTTTATTTATCATGGAACTAACCGCAAGCAAACCTTTGATGAAGCCGACATTATCCTCACCACCTATGGTGTAGCGCGAAGCGATATCGCTACTTTACAAAAAATAAAGTGGGTAGTTTTGGCTATAGATGAAGCCCAAAATATCAAAAACGCAACTACTGAACAAACAAAGGCGGTTAAAAAACTTAAGGCGCAACACGTTATTGCTATGAGTGGTACGCCTGTAGAAAACCGCCTTTCGGAGTACTGGAGCATTTTTGACTTCTCTAATAAAGGCTACCTTGGTGCATTGAGTAGTTTTAAAGAGCAATATATAAAGCCGATAGAACTATTGCGCGACCATGTACAGTTGGAAAGTTTTAAAAAAATAACCGCGCCTTTTATTATGCGTAGGGTAAAAACGGATAAAACCATCATCAGCGACTTGCCCGACAAGGTAGAAACAGACGACATCTGTATGCTCACACCTGAACAAACGGCGCTGTATCAAGGGTTTTTGGAAAGCATGATGCCCAGCATTGAAGGCGAAGAAGAAGGTGTGCGGAGGCAAGGTTTGATTTTTAAATTGATGATTGCACTCAAACAAATTTGCAACCACCCTTCTAATTTCTTGAAAAAAGACACCATTCAAACAGACCTTTCGGGCAAAACGCAAATGCTTGTCAGCTTACTAGACAACATTTTGGAGGCAGGCGAGAAGGTACTTATTTTCACACAATACAAGGAAATGGGAGACTTATTGGTGAAGTTTGTGCAAGAAAACTACCACATGAAGCCGCTTTGGTTGCATGGCGCTTGCTCACGCAAAGAGCGTGATGAAATGGTCGAAACATTCCAAAACAAAAACATGCCCAAAATTATGATTTTGTCCCTCAAAGCAGGCGGCACAGGCTTGAACTTGACGCAGGCAAACCACGTTATTCATTATGACCTTTGGTGGAATCCTGCCGTAGAGTCGCAGGCGACAGACCGCGCTTTTCGAATTGGGCAAAAGAAAAATGTGCAAGTGCATCGCTTTATTACCAAAAATACGTTCGAGGAAAAGATTAACGCGATGATACAAGCAAAGAAAGAACTTGCCTCCCTCACCGTAAGCACAGGCGAGAACTGGATTGGCAATATGTCGAATGAGGATCTAAAGTATATTTTTAGTATTGATAAGTAACCTGTTTTAATAATTTAACTTTTACTTATTTTTCTATATTTGCATTATGATAAAAGATAAAATACAAACTGAACAAGACTTTAGTAAAATCTTTGTATCAGCCACTCAAAATGATGAAATGATAGGTTTGGTAAATATTTTGAATGACATGCTTGCCGAAAACCCACGCAATTATTTAGCTTGGCTGTATGTCGCGCGCAGTTATGAAGATATAGGAGAGGCAGATAAAGCTAAAAATTCTTATAAACAAGCCTATAAGTTTAAACCTTCTGAAGTGTTAGCTTCTGAAATACAGGAGTTCTGTGAGCGAAACAACATAGATTATTGGTTATCGGCTACGAAATCTATCGCAGAAGCGAAAAATGATGACAAAATTGAAATACCCAAATCAATAGATAAAGTAGAAAACAAAGAGGAAGTAGAAAAAATAGAAGAAAAGCAAGAAATATCTGTTCGTAAAGAGTCAAAATTGAAGAGAGAGGCAACTTTAACAGAAGAAAATAACCAAGCAATAGACCACAGATTTAATAAAATTCATAAAGATGTTCTATTATTGCAAAGGGAACAAAAATTTGAAGAAGGTTTAAATATACTTCAGAAGGAACTACAAAGAAGAATAAACAAAGAGTCTGAAAGTAAATATTTAATGTTAATAGCACAGCTTTTTTCTGCTTGGGGCAAGTACGAAGATGCTGAAAAAGCCTACCTTAATTTAATAGTAGTAAACAAACAACGAAAATATGATAAAAAAAATAATAATTTAAGCCATTTATATCTAGAAGTAGCCCATATCCAAAAAAGATTAGGGAAAATTGAATTAGCTAAAAAAGCAGTTATAGAGAGCTTGACGTTTAATCCTAATAATAAATCTTCACAAAATTTTTTAACTGATTTTGAAATAAATAATACCACTAAACAAACTCATATAGAAATAAATACTGAAGAGTTTAATATTGCCTTAGATAAAAATGAAAATTTAGTAAGTTCTATGTTGCTTATAGACTTACAAGAATATGAGTACAGAGATGAGGAAATCATAGAATTGGGCGGAAAGCCTGATACATTGGTAGCCAAAAGATTGTTCGAACAAGCAAAAAACTCAAGAAAATCAGGTATAGAACTTTCAGAGCGTTATCCTATTTATCTTGAAACAGCCAAAGCTTTCAATGATTTGCCTACAGGTAGCAATGTAGATGCAGAATTTAGAGAAGCTTTAGCGTATTACGCTATGCTCAAAGGCAATAGTTTGTTTGTTAAATTTAAAGACGAAATTTTGAATACCAATAAAAATAATACGATGCTTTCAAGACTAAAGGATAGTGCTTGCAGTTATTATATAGAATCTTTGAATTTACTTGAGGAATTAATAGAAGGCACTCCAATTCTTTCATCTTTAGCCAATGTATTGAAATTGCAAATTACTTATTCATTATTTAGGAAAGGTTATACAGTTAGTAGAGAGCATTTTAAGGGTGTTTTTTCGGAAGTATTTGCTAACTCTTTAACTCATGAAGATAAAGATATTGAAAAAATAGCTTTCGAAACAATCATAGCGTTAGGAGCGGCAAGCAAATCTACTTGGAATAAATTACATCAATTAAAAGGAGGAACAGGTTATTTATACAATCAAAATAAAAATAAAATTTATAGTAATCTAAATAAAATTGAACATCTTGATTTAGGATTTGAATTAAAGCCTGCCGTCTTTTTTACTACTATTTTTGATAATAGGCGAAATAAAAATGAATCTTTAAAAAAGACAAGTCAAATACTTGAAAAGACGATGTTTTCTATAGAAAATATAAGTACAATCAAACAAAAATGGGAGGAAATCAAAACACATCAAAATTTATTAACAGATACAGATATAGAAATTGTCAAATCTTTAGATAAAGCTATTGCCTTATATGAACCTTATAAATCAAGAGGCAATGAGGAACGCACCCGTATATTGCGAGATGTGCGTGTTATATTAGAAGAACAATTGAAATTTGTATTAGAAAATACTACTTATTGGGGTAGAGTAGCATTTTATTCAATTATAGTGCGTTGGCAGGCAGACTTGAAAAAAGTAGAAAGTGAACGTTATGAACATACTATTCCACAAATAAAAGCTACTATAGACCCTGATTTTATTCAGCAAGATGCAACAGGCTCGTATTTTTCTATTTTATTAAAAAATGAAGGCGTTGCTACAGCAGGCAAGGTATTGTTAGAATACAATTTGAAAAGTCTTGTTAGCTCCTACAAAATCAATCAGGAAAAATATAATTTTGAAGAAGAAATAGCAGTAAATGAAGCTAAATCAGTGAGAATAAATGTCCCTAATCAGGAAACAGTTATTGAATTAGTATTAAATATTACTGCATATTATCAAAATGAAGCCTTACCTACTAAAGATTTTAATTTTACAATTCAGAAAAAAACAGAGGCATTTAACTTAAATCAAGAGGATATTCCTTGGAATGAAACACGTACACCAATAGAATTATTATTTAAGGGCAGAGAAGAGCTTCTAAACGAATTGGTAAAACATTATAAATCTTTAGAAAGAGATAAAAGTTATATCTTATACGGCTTAACACGCACAGGCAAAAGTTCTATTTTAAAATATTTTGGAGAGAAAATAGATAAAGAACTTGTGAAAATAGATGCGAAAAATTATCAATTTATCAGTTTTAATTGGGGATTTGAAGAAGCAAATAATCAACACAATGCTGAAGATACATGGGAGTATTTATTACAAAGTTGCCTTCTAAATAAGTTAAAACAAAGAATTGCTGATAAATCTTTACCTTGTGCAGTTCTACCTTATTTAAACAATAAATTAAGATTCAAAGACTGGAAACTTATCTTAGAACACCTTAAAAAACAGGGCTATATGCCTATTTTTTTAATAGATGAATTTTCTTATTACAAAGATTTAGCAGACAAAAAAAGACTAGAAGCATCTTTTTTAGCCGCTATTCGGCAATATACTTTCGATGGATTGGCTTCTTTTCTATTTGCAGGCACTTATGATATAAAAGAGCTTATTAAAAATCCTCATTATGGTATCACAGGGCAACTGGTAAATTTAAAAGAAAAAATAGTAAGTCAAATAGATACTACTTTTGCTACAGAACTGATAGAAGTTATTAAAGATAAACTTGTTTTTACTGAAGAGGCAATTAAGTATATATTATCTTTGAGTAATTGCGTGCCGTATTTTATACAAATTTTGTGTAAATATTGCGCCCTGTATGCAGTAGAGCAACAAAAGCGGTACTTAGGTTTTCCTGAAGTGGAATTAGTAACTAAAATATTAACAGGTGAGGAGACCAAACCTAAAAACTCAGTATTAGGAACGTTATCGGAGGGCGTTTTCATGAATAACCAAGATACACCTACTGACGCTCAACATATAAAAGTATTGGTAAGTACCATTGCGGATATCAATAGAGGAAAGTCTAAGCCAAGAGGTGTTGGTTATGCTGAATTACAAGAAATTTGGGGGAAGCAAGGCATTACTAATTATCGCCCACTACTTTTAGAAGCATTGGATTATTTAAAATCTAAAGAAATTTTGACAGAAAAAATAGAAGAAAACGAAACAGTATATTACATTGGTGTAGACTTATTTCGCCGTTTTTGGTGTAGCTCACACCAAGACATCACGACTGAATTTGATTCATTAAAAGAACTTAATTAAAATAAATATTTATGAAAAAAGGTTTCCAAACAAGTGAAAGGATAGAAAATCCAGCATTTCTTTTTGGTAGAAACGGTAAAGGTCAGTTGCTTGAACAGTTGTTGAATACTATCAAAAGAGGAACAAATGCACAGCTACAAGGCGAAAGAAGGAGTGGTAAAACCTCTACTTTGAAATGCTTAGAAAATATGATGTTGGCGAATAACACTAATATTATGCCCGTTTTTTTGGATTTTAAAGAAGAATCTTATATAAAAGGTAACGCCAATGTGTATCGCTACATATTGGCTAAAACTATCGCACTACTTACTGAAAAAGGTACATTAAAAGGTAATTTAAATATACGTGATAACAATATTGAATGTACTCAATATTGGGATAAAGTATATAACAATTTAGAAGAAATAAGCGATATTTCTATACAAGAAGTATTGAAAGATTTTTTTATTCAAACGTCTAATAATAATAAAATAAGCTTTGTTATTTTGATAGATGAATATGAATGGTTATTTTTGCATACTTTTGACAATGACGGGGGATTTTATCCTTTGCGTACTTTATCTCAAACGCCTTCTAATAATAATATAAAGCCTTTTACTTTTATTATATCGGGTGCGAAAAGTTGGGAGAAATTTGGAAAAGACATAGGCTCTCCAGAATTAAATAGCATAGGTGCAGGTACATTATCTGTATCACCGCTATATATAGAAGATTTCACCGAAATGTGGGAGTACTATTTGAAAAAAGCTGAAATTGTTGAAGAGTCAACTATTTTAGATATACAAAAAATGTTTGAATATTCAGGAGGAATACCTTTTTATGCAAAAGTAATAGCAGAAAGTGTATTAAATAATGATAATATTAATTTTAATATATTGTTACCTCATTTTGAAAGTGTTTATAATAATTTAGACCAACAAGAACTAAATGTAATTAAGGGCATTATTGATGGAAAAAATATAGCCTCTAATGTTATAGTAAATAAATTATTAGATAGAGGCATTTTAAATTTTTCAACTATTTATAATATAAATGGTACGTTATTTAAAAATTATATTATTCAAAAAATAACAAAACAGTATATAG
>Ga0163154_10001484_pt1 | contig 36087 bp, 33 predicted proteins | sample OliLakLV19MP9P1_FD_148649 | JGI IMG/M metagenome (GOLD analysis project Ga0163154, IMG submission 148649) | Freshwater microbial mat bacterial communities from Lake Vanda, McMurdo Dry Valleys, Antarctica - Oligotrophic Lake LV.19.MP9.P1 | ecosystem: Environmental > Aquatic > Freshwater > Lake >... | reverse complement strand
TTCCTTGCTCACGGGGTGTGCCGGCCCTGGAGACGCTTCGAAGGGTGGGGATCGGCTTCCGCGAGGCCTTTCCTGCTGCCCGGGGCCATCTGGGCCTTTCTGGGGCGTCCCTAAAGAGGCAGGAGAGCCAGAAAACACATCGTGGAGCCAGTCTTCGGATGGGTGAAGCAGGCCCTCGGATTTTGGCGATTCAGTATGCGAGGCCTCGTCGCGGTGAGCGGCGAGTGGAAGCTCATATGCGCAGCTGTCAATTTACGTCGACTAAGCAAGCAGATCGTGTTCGAATGACACGGGGAGTACCCGAGTTGGGCTGCCGCGAGCCCAAAATGGCCTCCTGAAACGGTCTTCCGACGCGCGGACTTGGAGTGCGGTCCGCGGCGAGTCCCCGACGGACTACAACACGCGCGAAGCCAAGCCCCTTAAAAGGCACCGGACGGGGCCGAATCTGTGCGCTTCGTGTTCTGTGGCGCAGGCTCCTAGACGACTCACGGCCCCACACACCTACCATGAAGCTTCAAACCAACAAGCTCTCTTTGTCCTCCGCTGTAGCCGCGGCAGTGCTCTACGTGATTTGTTGGGCGTTCGTAGCGGCGCTGCCAGATTTGGCGACGACCGTGACCGAGAACATGCTTCACACGAAATTCGACGACATCGCGTGGAAGATGACACCAAGCAGCCTGATCGTCGGAACCTTTACCTGGGGGCTGGCTACGGGCTTTGCAGTGTGGCTGGTCGCGGTGCTCTACAACCGAATGTCCCGAGCCTCGGATTCGTTTCCCATTTAGTTTGAGGCCCTGCCGGAAGAGAACGCGGCACCGGGATTCGAGGCGCGCATATATCCGACTCGCCGGTGAGCGCTTGGCGACAAGAGTTTTGCTCGCCCCCAAGCCTCGAAGTCTGAACACGAACGAACACTCTTATGGCGAACGGTTGAAGGGATAAGGGAGGGATGCCGTGCCGGAAGCAGGAACCCTCCGAGGATCGTTCATTGCCTTGATGTGACGAAGTGGGTGCAGCGTTCAACCGAGAGCCCCCAACCTTGGTCGCGCAGGAGTTCGACCTTCTCGGAGAGACAGAGCTGGCACGCAGCCTCGAAGTCGTCGAGAACGATTTTCTTACCTGGCTTCCTCGAGGCGCTTGGGTCCTCGACCAAAAGGGGGGTCGTGACGATCGCTTTCATCGCAACCCCACCTCGGCTTCACGGGCACCTTCTAAGATTATGGATGGCTCGTGATTGCGCGCCATGTAGCCGAATGACACATCGAAGTAAGGGTGGGACATCTGCCGTACGTGGCCGTCCGTGCCGCTCTTCTCCAGCCTGGCCGGATCGCCTGCGGCGAATTGACTCGCCACTCACTCGAGGCCGGCGATGACGCCGGACGCTCCCTCGATTCTGGCGATCAACGGCGGTTCGTCCACCATCAAGTTCGCGCTGTACCGCGTAGGTGAGACGCTGGAGCCCGGGCTCACGGGCAGGGTCGAGTGGAGCGGCGCCCAGGCGGCCTTGACGTTCAACGATCCGTCTCGCGATCCGCCGCATGGACAGCGCCCTGGAGCTTTCGCTCAGGAGAACGCCGTGGCGGTCCTGCTCGAGTGGCTCGAGGCGCAGCCTGCGTTCGAGCACGTGAGAGCGGTTGGTCATCGCCTGGTGCACGGCATGCAGCACAGCGAGCCCGAGCGCGTGACCCGACCGCTGCTCGATGAGCTGAAGCGCATCGCCGTCAATGATCCCGAGCACATGCCGCGCGAGATCGAGCTGCTCGAGGCTTTCGCGCGCCGCCATCCCGAGCTGCCCCAGGTCGCGTGCTTCGACACCGCGTTCCATCGCAGCATGCCTGCCGTCGCCCGGATCCTACCCCTTCCGCGCCGCTATCAGGCGCTGGGAGTCGAACGCTACGGCTTCCATGGCCTGTCCTTTGCCTACCTGATGCGCGCGCTGCGCGATCTCCGCGACCCCGCGGCGACGACCGGTCGCGTGATCCTCGCCCATCTCGGCAGCGGCGCGAGCATGGCGGCCGTGCTCGCCGGCCGGAGCATCGACACCAGCATGAGCTTCACGCCCGCGTCGGGTCTGCCGATGAGCACGCGCTCGGGCGACCTCGACCCAGGCCTCGTGCACTACCTTGCGCGCACCGAGCGCATGACCGCCTCGCGGTTTCAGCAGATGGTCAACCACGAGTCCGGGCTGCTCGGAGTGTCCGGAACCAGCGCAGACATGCGCGAGCTGTTGGCGCTGGAAGCGACGAATGCGCAGGCGGGCGAGGCCATCGATTTGTTCTGTTACCAGGCGAAGAAGTGGATCGGTGCGTACACGGCCGCCTTGGGCGGGTTGCAGACGCTGGTGTTCGCCGGGGGCATCGGCGAGCACGCCCCCGTCGTGCGCAGCCGCACCTGCCTCGGGCTCGGCTTCCTCGGTATCGAGATCGACGAGCAGCGCAACGCAGCCAACGCTGGCGTGATCTCCTCGGACGCGAGTCACGTCACGGTCCGGGTCATTCACACCGAGGAGGAGCGCGTGATCGCCGCCGCGGCTGCCCGCGTGCTCGGCATGAGCCGCAAGCCCGAAACAACCACATGAGCACCAGGACCCTCGCACCCGACCAGCTGCACAAGATCGACGCCTACTGGCGCGCCGCCAACTATCTGTCGGTCGGGCAGCTCTATCTCTTCGACAACCCGCTGCTGCAACGGCCGCTCGTGCCCGGCGACATCAAGCACATGCTGCTGGGCCACTGGGGCACGACGCCAGGGCAAAACTTCGTCTACGCGCACCTGAACCGGGTCATCAAGAACTACGACCTCGACATGATCTACGTCTGCGGGCCCGGGCACGGCGGCCCGGCCGTGGTCGGCAACACCTACCTCGAGGGCACTTACAGCGAGATTTATCCCGAGATCAGCCAGGACGAGATAGGCCTGCAGCGGCTGTTCAAACAATTCTCGTTTCCAGGCGGCATTCCGAGCCACGCCTCGCCCGAGTGCCCGGGCTCGATCCACGAAGGCGGCGAGCTGGGCTACTCGCTGAGCCATGCGTTCGGCGCGGTCTTCGACAACCCCGAGCTGATCGTCGCCTGTGTCGTCGGCGACGGCGAAGCGGAGACCGGTCCCCTCGCGACTTCGTGGCATTCCAATAAGTTTATCGATCCCGCGAACGATGGCGCGGTCTTACCGATACTGCACCTCAACGGTTACAAGATCGCCAACCCGACCATTCTTGCTCGCATCGAGCCGGAAGAGTTGGACCAATTTCTACGCGGCAACGGCTGGATACCCCACTACGTCGAAGGACATGACCACGATCTGATGCACGAGGCTATGGCGACGACCCTCGATGCCGTGGTGGAGGAAATCCAGCGCATCCAGCACGAGGCCCGCGTCGATGGCAACACCATGCGGCCGCGCTGGCCGATGCTCGTTCTCAAATCACCCAAGGGTTGGACCGGACCCAAGTGGGTGGACGGCTTGCAAATTGAAGGCACGTTCCGCGCGCACCAGGTGCCAATCGCCGTGGATGCTGCACATCCCGACCACCTCGCGCTGCTCGAAGATTGGATGCGCAGCTATCGGCCGCAGGAGCTGTTCGACGTGCAGGGCAAGTTGCATCCAGAGCTGGCCGAACTCGCACCCAAGGGCCAGCGCCGCATGGGCGCGAATCCCCACGCGAACGGCGGACTGCTGCTTCGCGACCTGATCATGCCGGACTTCCGTGCTTACGCGGTGAACGTAACGTCGCCCGGCGCGGTCGATGCCGCGGACGCACACGAGCTCGGCATATTCCTGCGTGATGTGGTCAGACTCAACCGCGAGCAACGCAACTTCCGCATCTTTGGGCCTGACGAGACTCTTTCCAATCGCCTGAGCGCTGTGTTCGAGGCGACGGCACGGCAATGGGACGCACGCACGCAGGACAACGACGAGTTTCTCGCGTCGCAAGGTCGCGTCATGGAGATGCTGAGCGAGCACCAATGCCAGGGCTGGCTCGAAGGCTACCTGCTCACCGGGCGACACGGGCTCTTCAACTGCTACGAGGCTTTCATCCACATCATTGACTCGATGTTCAACCAGCACGCCAAGTGGTTGAAGGTCTCGGCTCAACTTCCGTGGCGGCGACCGATCGCGTCGCTCAACTATCTGCTGGCTTCGCATGTCTGGCAGCAGATGCACAACGGCTTCACGCACCAGGACCCCGGTTTCATCGACCACGTCGTGAACAAAAAGGCCTCCGTCGTCCGCGTCTATCTGCCGCCGGATGCCAACTGCCTTCTGTCGGTCTTTGATCATTGTCTGCGCAGCCGGCATTACGTCAACGTCGTGATCGCCGGCAAGTATCCGGCGCCACAGTGGCTTACCATGGATGCCGCCCACCACCATTGCGCGGCAGGCATCGGCCACTGGCGATGGGCCAGCAATGACGCCGGCGGCGAGCCTGATGTGGTCATGGTCTGCTGTGGCGATTCGCCCACGCTCGAGATCTTGGCGGCGGCTTCCATACTGCGCGAGCACCTACCCGCGCTGAAGGTCCGCGTGGTCAATATCGTTGACCTGATGAAGCTGCAGCCACAGAGCGAACATCCGCACGGGTTGAGCGATGCTGCATTCGACGCGCTGTTCACAACGGACAAACCCATTATCTTCGCTTTTCATGGCTACCCGTGGCTGATCCATCGTCTGACCTATCGCCGCGCCAACCACCACAACCTCCACGTCCGCGGCTACAAGGAGGAGGGCACGGTCACGACGCCGTTCGACATGATGGTCCTGAACGACATCGATCGCTTCCACCTCGTGCTGGATGTGATCAATCGCCTGCCGCAGATCGATGACCGAGGCGTCACTCTGAAGCGACTGCTCGAGGACAAGCTGATCGAGCACCGGCAGTACATCAACCAACACGGCCAGGACCTGCCCGAGATCCGCGACTGGAAGTGGGGGCAATCCTCATGAGGGCGGCTGGCATGATCGAGACCAGCTCTGATCCACTGCGCCTCTACGTGATTCGACACGGAGAGACCGAGTGGTCGCTGTCCGGCCGGCACACCGGGCGTACCGACATTCCGCTGACCGCGAAAGGCGAGCGCGACGCGCAGGAGCTGGGTTCAGCATTGCGCGGCATCCGCTTCGCACACACCTTCACCAGCCCGCTACAGCGCGCACGGCGTACGTGCGAGCTGTTCGCACCAGGGCCCCCTGCTCAGATCGATCCCGATCTGGCGGAGTGGGACTACGGCGACTACGAAGGCCGGCTGTCGGCAGACATTCGTACGGGCCACGCGGACTGGAACCTCTATCGCGACGGATGCCCCCACGGGGAGACCACGACACAAGCGCTCGCCCGCGCGGAGCGCCTCCTTTCGCGTATTCGCGCATTGCACGGCAACGTCGCGCTGTTCTCGCATGGGCACTTCAGTGGAATCCTCGCGGCGCGCTGGATCGGCCTGCCACTCGTCGAGGCGGAGCACTTCGAGCTCGGCCCCGCTTCGCTCGCCGTTCTTGGACACGCGGCGCACCATCCCGACGTGTCGGTCATCGCCAATTGGAATTGGACGCCGGACCTGACCTCACAGCCGGGCGCCGCACCGCGGCGCGGCAACGTCAGTTCGCCGAGTCGGCACGCACGCGATCAGTGGGCGAATGAGGCCGACGCCCCTGTCTGTGAGCTGAATGCCTTGGCCAAGAAGCTCGTCGTCTTCGACCTCGATGGCACGCTCGCCGAGAGCAAGGCGGCGGTCGACGCCGAGATGGCCTCGCTCCTCGACGGCCTGCTCCGCTTCGTCAACGTGGCGGTCATCTCCGGCGGCGGCTGGCCGCAGTTCCAGAAGCAATTGATCTCGCATCTCCCGACGGACGCGGACCTGCGGTCACTGTCGCTGCTACCCACCTGCGGGACCAAGTTCTACCGCTACACCGACGACTGGGAGCTTCTGTATGCCGAGGAGTTCGCGGACGACCAGCGAGCCAAGATCCTCGGCGCTCTCAACACTGCCATGGAGTCTTCGCATATCGCGCCGTCCGGCAGGTGGGGCGAGGTGATCGAGGACCGCGGCACCCAGATCACGCTCTCCGCCCTCGGGCAGCAGGCACCCCTCGACGAGAAGCGAAAGTGGGATCCGGACTTCACCAAGCGCAAGCGGATGCAAGCGCTCCTCGTGGACCTCATCCCCGAATTCTCCGTCCGCCTGGGCGGCACGACCTCGATCGACGTCACCAGGCCCGGCGTCGACAAGGCCTACGGGATCCGTAAGCTACGCGACCTGCTCGGTATCTCGATCGCTGAGATGGTCTTCATCGGTGACGCCCTGTTCCCGGGCGGCAACGATCACCCAGCCTGGGAGGCCGGTGTGGCCTGCATCCAAGTCCGAGACAGTCATGAGACCAAGCGCTTGATCGAGACGATCCTCGCGTGTCGGTACGGCGCTGTACGCGCGAACCGTCCAGCGGAGCGCATTGCGGCGCCGCCACTTCCGGGCGCAAGTCCCAGCCCATGACCGAGAGCTGAGCCCCGATGAAGTCTGAACCAGCCCCGGCGGATCACGGCAACCGCGGATCGATCGTCGCGGTGCGCGGCAGCGTCGTCGACGTCCACTTCGATAAGGATCTGCCGCCGATCTATAGCTTGCTCCGCGCCGGCGACGGGGGTCGCATCGCGATCGAGGTGCTGTCGCAACGCGACGCGCACCACGTGCGCGGGATCGCGTTGACGCCCACCCAGGGTCTCGCCCGCGGCACGGCCGTGCAGGACACGGGTGGTCCGCTCAAGGCGCCTGTGGGCAAGGGTGTCCTCGGCCGCATGTTCGACGTGTTCGGCAACGTCATCGACCGCGGCCCCGCATTGGAAAGCGTCGAGTGGCGCTCCGTGCACCGGGCCCCGCCGGCGCTGATGCAGCGCTCGACCCAGTCCGAGATCTTCGAGACCGGCATCAAGGCGATCGACGCGCTGGTTCCGCTCGAGCGCGGCGGTAAGGCCGGGCTTTTCGGGGGCGCGGGCGTCGGCAAGACCGTGCTGCTGACCGAGATGATCCACAACATGATCGGGCATCACGAGGGCGTCAGCCTGTTCTGCGGCATCGGCGAACGCAGCCGCGAAGGCGAAGAGCTCTACAGCGCCATGAAGGAGGCCTCCGTGCTACCCAACATGGTCATGGTCTTCAGCCAGATGAATGAGCCACCGGGCAGCCGCTTCCGGGTAGGGCTCACGGCCTTGACAATGGCCGAGTACTTCAGGGATGACGAGCATCGCGACGTGCTGCTGCTGATCGACAATATCTTCCGGTTCATCCAGGCCGGCATGGAGGTGTCGGGCCTGATCGGTCAGATGCCGTCTCGACTCGGCTACCAACCCACCATGGGCACCGAGCTGTCGAGCCTCGAGGAGCGCATCGCGGGCACCGCCAATGGCGCCATCACCTCGATCCAGGCCGTGTACGTCCCCGCCGACGACTTCACGGACCCGGCCGCCGTGCACACTTTCTCCCACCTCTCGGCCTCCATTGTGCTCTCGCGCAAGCGCGCGAGCGAGGGCCTCTACCCGGCCATCGACCCGTTGCAATCCAACTCCAAGATGGTCACGCCTGGTATCGCCGGCGAGCGGCACTACGCGCTGGCGCAGGAGATCCGGCGCACCCTGGCGCAATACGCCGACCTCAAGGATATTATCGCCATGCTCGGGCTTGAGCAGATCTCGCCCGAAGACCGCAAGGTCGTCGCCCGCGCGCGCCGGCTCGAGCGCTTCCTCACCCAGCCGTTCTTCACGACCGAGCAATTCACGAGCCACAAGGGCAAGCTGGTCAGCCTCGAGGACACGCTGCACGGGTGCGAGGCCATCCTCGGTGATGAGTTCGCCGACTATCCTGAGAGCGCGCTCTACATGATCGGCGCGATCTCGGAGGCGAAGAAGGGGGGCGGCCGCGCGCCGACGGCGAGGTCTCAGGGCCCCGCCGCCCAGCCGCCGTCCGCCGAGCCCACCGCCGCAACAGAGAAGGAGGTGCCAGGTGCCGCCGAAACTCATGCGTCTTAGGGTCCTGCTCCCCTACCAGGTTTTCGTCGAGAAGCCCGGCGTGTCGCGGATCGTCGTCGATACGCGCGCTGGCTCGTATGGCTTGTTGCCCAGGAGGCTCGACTGCAGCGCCGTGCTCACCCCGGGGATTCTGATGTTCGAGACCGAAGCGGACGACGAGGTCTTCCTCGCGGTCGATGAAGGTGTGCTGATCAAGGCCGGCGCCGAGGTGTTGGTCTCAGTGCGTCGCGCGGCCGGCGGCACGGACCTCCAGCATCTGCAAGAGCTGGTCGCCAAGGAGTTCCTACAGGTCGAAGAGCGCGAGCGGGACGCGCGCTCGACGATGGCGCGCTTAGAGAGCGGGTTCCTGCACCGCTTTGCGTCATTGCGCCATGAATGACCCGGAGACCAAGATGCCCGCGCCGGCGCCGCCCCCCCTCGCCGAGCGCATCGGCTCGCAGGCTGCGCGCAAGCTGGCGGCCCAAAGGCACCCGGCGCACGCCTGGTTCGGGCTGGGCATGATGGGACTGATCGGCTGGTCGGTCGTGGTCCCGACCCTGCTCGGCGCCGCGATCGGCGTGTGGCTCGACCGGGGCTCGACGGGCGCGTTTTCCTGGACGCTAGCGCTGTTGATGGCTGGACTGGTGCTCGGCTGCATCAACGCGTGGCACTGGGTCACGAAGGAAGACCGGGCGATGCGCGAAGACCGGGGTGAACACGATGCCTGAGGCGCTGCGGCTCTCGCTGGCGTTCGCGGCGGGCCTCGTGCTCGGCGCGCTCTTCTTCGTCGGCCTCTGGTGGACGGTGACGCGCTGCCTGACCGCCAGGCGCCCGGCGCTCTGGCTCCTCGGCAGCCTGCTGGTGCGCACCGCCGCCCTGCTGGCCGGCTTCTACTGGGTCTCCGACGGGAGCTGGCGACGACTGGTCGCGTGCGGTCTCGGATTCGTCTCCGCCAAGCTGCTCGTGACCTGGCTTTTATTGCCGCCGCATGTCGCGGTCCAGGGGGAGCGCGTCCATGCACCTTAGCCCCGACCAGATCCTGTACTGGCAGTTCGGCTTCGTGAAGCTCAACGCCACGATCGTCTTCACCTGGGGGCTGATGCTCGTCCTCGCGCTCGGATCGAAGCTCGCCACGCGCAAGCTCTCCGACGACGTCAAGCCGTCCCGCTGGCAGGGCGTGCTCGAGATCATCGTCCTCGGCATCGAGAAGCAGATCGCGACCGTCGGCCTGCAGGACCCCAGGCGCTACCTCGGCTTTCTCGGCACGCTGTTCCTGTTCGTCGCCGCGGCCAGCATCTGCACGATCATCCCCGGCTACGAGCCCCCCACCGGCTCGCTGTCGACGACGGTGGCGCTCGCGCTGTGCGTGTTCGTCGCGGTGCCGATTTTCGGCATCCTGGGCCGAGGGCTGCGCGGCTACCTGAAGTCCTACGTGCAACCGACGGTCATCATGCTGCCGTTCAACATCATCAGCGAGGTGTCCCGCACCCTGGCGCTCGCTGTGCGCCTGTTCGGCAACATGATGAGCGGCACCATGATCCTCGCCATCCTGGTGAGCATCACGCCGCTCCTGTTCCCGATCGTCATGACGGTGCTCGGTCTGCTCACGGGCATCGTCCAGGCCTACATCTTCGCGATTTTGGCCGCGGTCTACATCGCGGCCGTGATGCGCGCGAGCGAGCCCGACCCAGGCCAAGAACCAACTCCAGCACCCGAACCCGGCAGCTGACGGATACCCCATGGACGACACCACCATCATCGCGGCGACATCGATCGTCATCGCAGGCATCACCACCGGCTTTGGCACGATGGGCCCAGCGCTCGCCGAGGGCCGCGCCGTCGCCACGGCGCTGACTTCCCTGGCCCAGCAACCCGACGCCTCCGCGACCATCACGCGCACCCTGTTCGTGGGACTGGCGATGATCGAGTCCACTGCCATCTATTGCTTCGTGGTCTCGATGATCCTGATCTTCGCGAACCCGTTCTGGAATCACTACCTCGCCCAAGCCGCAGGCAAGTGAACCATGCTCATCGATTGGTTCACGGTCGGCGCGCAGGCGTTGAACTTCGTCGTCCTGGTGTGGCTGATGAAACGCTTCCTCTACGGCCCCATCCTCGCGGTCGTCGAGGCGCGCGACCAGCGGGTCGCCGCCGAGCTGGCCGGCGCCAAAAAAAAGCAGCTCGAGGCCGGGCAGGAGCGCGACACGTTCCAGCACAAGAACGAGGACTTCGACCAGGAGCGTGCTGGCCTCATGCAGAAGGCCAAGGAGGCGGCGGATGCGGAAGGCGTGCGCCTGCTCGCCGCGGCGCGACAGGCCGCCGAGGCGGCGAGCAGCAAGTTCCAGCAGGCGCTCCGTGACGAAGCAGAGGGCCTGAGGCGTGCCATCGCGAGCCGCACCCAGCAGGAGGTGTTCGCCATCGCGCGCAAGGCGCTGGCCGACCTGGCCTCGGTGAGCCTCGAGACGCGCGTCGGCGAGACATTCATCCGACGCCTGCATGGGCTCGACTCCGCCGCCAAGGCGGCATTGGGCAAGGCCCTGCAGGCCTCGACCGGAGAGGCGCTGGTGCGCACCGCGTTCGACCTGCCGACAGAGCAGCGCGAGGCGATCCAGGCGGCCCTCGACGAGACCTTCTCGATGGCCATGCCGCTGCGCTTCGAGACGTCCCCGGACGTGGTCAGCGGCGTCGAGCTGACCGCGAGCGGACAGAAGGTGGCTTGGAGCATCGCCGAGTACCTCCGGTCGCTGGCAGAGGGCGTCGACGAGCTGATCGGCAGCCAGAGCGCCCAGGAAGCTGCAGCTGCGGCCGAGGCTGCGCCTGCGAAGGAGGCGGCCCTGCACCATGGCGATTAGCCTAAAGCAGGTCTTCGAGCGCGTATTCGACGATGTGCGGGACGTCCGGGAGCGCTTCGCGCCCGGCCTGCGACCGCGCGAAGTCGGCACGATCACCGAGGTCGCCACCGGTATCGCCAAGGTTCAAGGCCTGCCGAACGTCGGCTTCGAGGAGCTGCTGGAGTTCCCCGGTGGCGTGTCCGGCATCGCGTTCAACGTCGACGAACACGAGCTCGGGGTCGTGCTGCTCGGGCATCACTCGCACCTGCATGCCGGCGACGAGGTGCTGCGCACCGGCCGGGTCATGGACGTGATCGTGGGCGAGGGTCTGCTGGGCCGCGTCATCGATCCACTCGGCCGGCCGCTCGATGGTCTGGGGCAGATCGCGACTTCGGAACGTTCGCCCATCGAGCGCCCCGCGGCCGCGATCATGGATCGAGCGCCGGTCACCGTGCCGCTGCAGACTGGCCTGAAGGTGGTCGACGCGCTGATTCCGATCGGGCGCGGCCAGCGCGAGCTGATCCTCGGTGACCGGCAAACGGGCAAGACCGCCATCGCCATCGACACCATTCTCAACCAGAAGGGTCGCAATGTCGTCTGCGTCTACTGCGCCATCGGCCAGCGCGCCGCTGCCGTCGCCAAGGCGATCGCCGTGCTGCGGGAGCATGGCGCACTCGCGCATACCGTCGTGGTGATCAGCAAGGGCAACGACCCGCCGGGCTTGGCCTATGTCGCGCCTTATGCGGCGACCAGCATCGCCGAACATTTCATGGCCGCGGGCCGTGACGTGCTGATCGTCTACGACGACCTCACCCAGCACGCGCGGGCCTATCGCGAGCTCTCCCTGCTCCTGCGGCGCCCGCCCGGACGGGAGGCCTTCCCGGGCGACATCTTCTACATCCATTCGCGTCTGCTGGAGCGCTCGACGCACCTGCGCCCGGAGCTCGGCGGTGGCTCGCTCACGGCGCTGCCGATCATCGAGACCGAGGCTCAGGACATCTCGGCCTACATCCCCACCAACCTGATCTCGATCACCGACGGGCAGATCTATCTGTCACCGTCCCTGTTCGAGCTGGGCGTGCTCCCGGCGGTCGACGTCGGCAAGTCGGTCTCGCGCGTCGGGGGCAAGGCTCAACGCGCGGCCTATCGGGCGGTCGCCGGCGACCTCAAGCTCGGCTACGCCCAATTCGAGGAGCTCGAGACGTTCGCGCGCTTCGGCGCCCGTCTCGACGACAGCAGCAAGAAGATCCTCGAGCATGGTCGGCGCATCCGCGCCTGCCTGAAGCAGGCCGAGCTCGCGCCGGTGTCCGTGCCGGCCCAGATCGCCGTGCTGCTCGGGCTCGGCGCCGGGCTGTTCGACTCGGTGCCGCTCGCGCAGATGATCGACGCCGAACGCGCCGTGCGCGCGTCAGCGGCCGGGATCCCCGCCGCAGTGAGCGCGCGCTTCGAGACCGCCGAGACCCTCGACGACGCCGACCGCAAGGTGGTCGTGGACCTCGTGCACGAGGCGCTGCTGCCGTTTCAGCCGGCCACCGCCGCGGCGACGCAGGGAGCGGAGGCCAAGGCGGCCGAACCGCGCCAAGACGCCGAGGTGCCTGCGTCATGAGCGAGAGCACCGCGAGCCTGCGCCGGAAGATCGCCACCTCGAAGGATCTCCAGTCGGTCGTGCGCACCATGAAGGCGCTCGCCGCCGCGAACATCGGGCAGTACGAGAAGTCAGTGCTCGCCCTCGGCGATTACTACCGAACCGTGGAGCTCGGCCTCGGTGCCTGCATCCGCCGGCTTGGACAAGGGGTGCTGCGTACGGAGCGAACCGGCAATATGGGGGTGAGCGACGTGATCGGCGCCGTCGTGTTCGGCTCCGATCAGGGATTGGTGGGCCAGTTCAACGAAGTTGTGGTCGACTTCGCGGTCGAGTCCCTCGCCAACCGGACGGGCGACCTGCACCTTTGGGCCGTCGGCGAGCGGGTCCAGTCCCGCCTGGTGGATGCCGGGCTCACCCCGAGCCAGCACTTCTCCGTGCCGAGCTCGGTGCAAGCCGTGACCCCGCTCGTCGGCCAGATCTTGATGCAGGGCGAGGCGCTGCACGGTCAGGGCAAAATCGGCGAGCTACGCCTCTTCTACAACCGGCCGACCGCTGTCGGAGGCTATGCGCCGATCGACCACAGGCTGCTGCCGCTCGACGCGAGCTGGTGGCGCGGACTGATCGATGTCGACTGGCCGACCAGCAAGCTCCCCGAGGTCCTCGGTGACGTCACAGCGACCGTGCGCGCCCTCACGCACGAGTTCCTGTTCATCTCGCTCTTCCGGGCCTCTGCCGAGTCGCTCGCCAGCGAGAACGCCAGTCGCCTCGCCGCCATGCAGCGCGCCGACAAGAACATCGACGAGCTGCTCGAGCACCTCCAGGAGTCGTTCCATCGCCTGCGCCAGAGTGGCATCGACGAAGAGCTGTTCGACGTCGTCGCCGGCTTCGAGGCCTCGACCGACCGCACGGATCCTCATCCAGGAAACCCATCGGGACCGAGATCGACACCGACGGCGAGCGCCTGACCAGCGTCCACGGTCGTCCGCGCGAGCGCATCGTCGGGTGCCAACCATAGGTGCAGACGTTGTAGTAACCGGGGTCGAGATTGCGGATCTCCACGGTGCACGTCCCGTTGAAGCGGCAGAAGTCGTCCATCAGAGCTTCATTGTTCGAGCCACCTGGTAGCGCACCGTTGCGCGGGAATTGGCACACGCCGCTCGTCCCCGTCGATATGGAGACGTGTACGAGAGTGCTGACGCTGGCCGAGCATCGTCGGCCGCGAGGCGCCTCATCTACTCCGTGACCCATGCGTCGCGGTGGGCGTTGGCCTCTTCCATCGTGCGGAATCGCCACAGGCCGCGCGGCGCCGGGTAATAGGCACGATCGATTGGCCGCACCGCCGCCGTACGAGCGAAGCGCCTCAAGGGCGCGGATCCGGCCGCGGTTTGGCGCCCGGAGGGTCGACGCCCGCCGGCGCGGCCGCGGCGTCGTCTTGGGGTGCGCCGCGCTCGAGGAGGCCGCCGTCAGCGTCCGTCGCGCCGCTGGCGTCCGCTTGTTCTTGCAGGGTCGGGACCTCGCTGGCGAGTGAGCCCTCCGCGGTGGCGTCTGCGCCGGAGCGGGCGCGTTGGGCGTTGCGCCGTGTGTCTGCGCGGGCTTCTCGGCGGGCTGCGTTCTCGGCTTCGCGCTCGGCGCGCTCGCTCTCTCGCCCGCGTAGGAGGCGCATTGTCAGCGGTTCCGGGAACAGGACCTCGCGCGCGTCGTCAGGCATGGAGATCTCCGCTTCGACCAACGCCGCCAGCGCGAGGCGCAGCACCGTCGAGCGCACACGCACGCGGCTGTAAAGTTTGACGTCGACCCAGAAGAGCGCCTCGAGTTGCACCGTCGACGAGCCGAGCTCCTTGACGAGGACGATGGGCTCGGGGTCGTCCAGCACCGCCTCGTGGGCGCGCAGGACGCCCAGCAGCACATCCTGCGCGCGCTCGATCGACGAATCGAAGCCGACCCCGACGAGGAATGAGTCGCGGGTCTTCGGGTTCGCGGTCAGGTTGCGGATGACCCCCTTGTAGAGGCTGGTATTGGAGAGCCGCACGACGTTGCCGTCGAAGTCGATGAGCTGCGTGCCATGACTCGTGACAGCGCGCACGACGCCCGTGTGGCCGGAGGCCTCGATCGTGTCGCCGAGTCGGAACGGCCGCTGCATGCTCAAGAGAATCCCCGACAGGAAGTTCTCCGCGATGTCGCGGAACGCGAAACCAAACGCGAGGCCCAGGAGGCTCGTGCCGCCGAGCACGGTCGCCGCCAGCCGCGTGAGCCCCGAGACCTGCAGCGCCAGGTACGATCCCAAGAGCGCGACCGCGACCCACGCGACGCGACGCAGGAAGTCCGCGAGGATCGGGCTGTCGAGGCGCCGCTGCGCCGCGGTGCCGACGCCGCGTGAGACGAGGCCGGCGATGCGCAGCATCAAAGCGAGGATCGCGGTCGCGATGACGATCAGCGGCAGCGCGCGCAGCGTCCGCCCCCAGAGCTCCACCAGCGCGTCGCGCGCCGGACCGAGTGTCCAGAGCGGCTCCTCGGCGAGCGTGAGGTCGTTGACAACCGCCACCGAACCCTCGAGGCGGCGCGCGACGCTCGAGGCCCAGTCGCGGCGCTCCGCGTCCGGCGCTTGGCCCGTCAGGAATACGATGCCCTCGGTGACCTCGACGATCAGCCCTTCGAACTGACGGCTCGCCTCCAGCACGGAGCGCAGGCGCGCCGAGAGCGCCTCGTCCGAGTTCGAGGCCCGGACCTCGACGGCCTGCTCGCTGCCCTCGATCGCGGGGTCGCTCGGGCGCACCAGCGGTGGCGCGGCGGGTTCACCCTCCTGGGCGGCGGCGTGGCCGGAGAGGGTGAGCGCGAGGGCGCCGAGGGCGGCGAGGAGGGTCGTGCGCCAGGGGTGGCGCGGAGCGGCGGGCCGTGCGGGAGTCACCCCGTCATGGTGCCCCGGCGGCGTGGGGTCGCCTCGACGCATGCATGAAACGCCACTCACGGGCCGGGGGGACGCTTGCCACCCGTGCGGAGGGCAGCGGGCGGCCGAGCTCGCGGCCCATCTGGTGGATGGGGTCATCCTCGCCTTACCGACGCGTCAGTGGCCAGCGCCCAAGTGGTCCAGGTAGATGCCGATCGCGCTGCGTCGGCAGCTGGCGGCGGACCCGGACGTTGTCGCGACCTCGCGAACGCCTCTATCGATGCCTATTCGCGGCGCCGTGATCAGCCTGTCCCGCGAAGGCATTTTTCTCGGGCGCAGCTTTTGAAGCCGGTTTGTCCAAAAAGCGTTTTGTGCTGGCGCTGGCGCTCGGGTGGGCAGCAATCGGGACGGGTCGAATCCAACTCGATTGGCGTTAGGTCGCCCCGAAGCCTGCTCGAATCACTGCGTCGGTGCTTTCTGAAGGCTCTTGGCCTTCTCTAGGTGATCGGCGACGTGTGCACGCGAGGCAGTGAGGTGTTGCTTCAACACGTCGTTCGTTGCAGCTTTCATCAGATCGCCGTCGATCATCGCGAGGACTTCTGTGTGCCCCTTCACCATGGCAGCCAAATAGGCCTTCTCGAACGCGCTTCCGTCGAGCGGAACCAACGCCGCGAGTTCCCCTGCGCCTTTCACCTGGATCTTTTCGACTTTCGCAGTGATCAACGGTGTGATGCCGTTCTGCTCGCCGAGCTTCATCCCCTTGACCATGTTCGCGCCGTGAGCTTCGTGCAACATCTTGGCGTAACTCTTCACCGGTTGGCTGATCTTCTCCGTCTGGGCGTGCGCGGCGGCGAGCACTTCGTTCAGGTCGACCGCGATGCAGGTGGCCAGGATCTCGCCGTCGGTCGCTGAGCTCGATGCGCGGTCCGACGCTTTGCCGGCCACCGCGGCACGCATGGGCGAACCGGGGATAACAGGTACGTCGGCAAAGGCGGCTTCGCCCTTGCTCGCCGTCTCGAACTGAAGACTCTCGACGTACGCCGGGTGCTTACCCATCACGTCCTGGGCGACAATCTCTCCGAACGCCGTCCGGGCTTCCTGAACGGTCTTCTTCCCGGTGACGATGTCGTGATCGAGGTTCAGGGTCAGGATATTGTGGCCTTCGAGGTCGCAGCGGGCCGAGAGTTCACCGACCGTGCGATTGATCGTGCTGCTGGCGTCGAATTCGACCAGATCGCCGACTTTGTCCTGCGGAACGTCGTAGGCGATCGTGTGCTCGAGGAAGTCCACGTGCGGCAAGGGAAAGTCGTGCGGCGTCTCGAGGTTCATCACAGTGATCCGCTTGAAGGGGCCAGGATTGCGCCAAACCAATTGCTCCGCGGTCACGTCTTGCGGAGGACCGTACTTGGCGATCATCTGCGTCGCGCCCAGGCGCGGTCGCTCGCGCCATTTAGCGATGACCGCTTCGACGGATTCGGCGCCCGGCGTCGATGCGCCGACCTTCATCATCTTGGAATTGGCCTCCATCGTCTTCGACTCGCTTGGGAGGGACGTGGCTCGCGGTAGGTTGCTCGCGCTCGTCGACGAAGAGGAATCGACGTCAGCGTGGCCACCGTCGCTCACAGAGGCTCGCGTGTTGCCGCACCCTGAGACCGCCAGCAGCACCAACACGGCCAGCGAGGACGAGGCCAGCGTGCCGACGAACTTGCACGCTATGGGCAGGGTCGCTTTCTTGTATTGTGGGTGGAATTGGACCTTGCCCGCGGCGGCTTTCACCGCGCCCTTCGCTTGATTCTTGTGCATGGTTCCAGACCATAGCCTTGCTTGTCGCGCCTTCGCCATCGGTAGTACCCTCCAGTACGAGCTCGAAACTCAGGGAGTCGTGCTCCACCTCGCCGCTCTACCAAACAGTCTTTCACGCAGTAGTCGACCATGAAGGTCGGACTCCCTTCGCCGGCCCGCATCGAACCCTGATCAACGTATTTCGCGACGTGCATGCCTGAAGATGCCGGCCGAAATACCAATGTCTCGCAATATGGCGTTCAACACGATGCGTTCATACTGAACATGTCTTTCGACGGCATCCTCTATCCGTTTCTCAGCTTCGGGGCCGGCGCGTTGCGCGTTGAGCATCGGATCCGGAGACGCTTCGGCCACGCAGTTCACGCTGTCCCCGGGCGGCGGCATTCGCATTTCCATTCCAAAAAGCATGCAGCTCCCGTTCGATGTTCGCGATGCCGTGATTTTCGGTACGCGTATCGGCGTCGCGGGCGCGACGCGGACCTCGCACGACTATCGAACTGCTTGGCGCCATCCCTATCACCTTCTGACTTCCGCAAGAGCTTCATACATGACCTATAGTCACAGATTGCTTGTCCTCCTCGCAGCCATGAGCCTGTCCGCGTGCAGCGCGCACGACACCTCCGGCGACACGAACGCCGTCGCACCGGGAGACACAACCATCGCACCGACAGACACAACCACTATGAAAGCTCCACAACCGATGGCCCAGCCGGATGCCCAGATGAAGGCCGTGCTCGACAAGCTCGGCTCGCTCGGTGGAGAGCCGATCGAGACATTGTCAGCCGCCGAGGCGCGCAAGCAGCCGACGCCGACCGACGCGGTCAAGGCATTGATGACGGAGCAGGGAATGCCGACGGCGCCGGATCCGGCCGTGACGTCAGTGGACCAGATGATTCCCGGGGCGGCGGGCCAGATGCCGGCCCGGATCTACGCACCAAAGGGCGCAACCGGACCATTGCCGGTGGTCGTCTACTATCACGGCGGCGGATGGGTCATCGCCAACAAGGAAGTGTACGACGGCGGCGCGCGCGGGATCGCCAAGGCGGCGAACGCGATCGTCGTGTCTGTCGACTACCGGATGGGCCCTGAGAATCGCTTTCCGGCCGCGCACGATGACGCGATCGCTGCGTACGAGTGGGTCGTGAAGAACGCGGCTTCCATCAAGGGCGATCCGACGAAGATTGCGCTTGCCGGTGAGAGCGCGGGCGGCGGACTCGCCGTGGCGACCGCGATCGCCATTCGCGACAAGGGCGGGCCGATGCCGCTCGCGATCGTATCCGTGTACCCGATCGCCGGCACGGACACGAAGACCGCGTCCTATACCGAGAACGCGGCCGCCAAGCCTCTCAACCGTCCGATGATGAGCTGGTTCTTCGACAACTACCTCTCGTCGCCGGCGGACCGGGCGAACACGCGCGTGAATCTCGTCGCCGCCGAGCTCGAGGGATTGCCGCCGACGACGATCCTCAATGCAGAGATCGATCCGCTTCGCTCGGACGGCGAGCTGCTCGCGGCGCGGATGCGGGACGCTGGTGTCACCGTCACGCAGAAGACCTATCCCGCGGTCACGCACGAGTTCTTCGGGATGGCGGCGGTCGTCGACAAGGCGAAGGAAGCGCAGCAGGCGGCTGGCGCCGCGCTGAAGGCGGCGTTCGGCAAGTGAGCTCGTGGCGCGTCGCGCGGGTCAGGGCACGACTTTGCGCGACACGCCCGTCACGAGGCGGTACATGATCTCGATGATCACGCACCGAGCGGGACGTGCACGAGTGGCACCGTCGCCGTGCAGTAGCGGCGGTCCATGAGCACAGCCAACCCGTACGCGGTGGTGACTACCAGATCGAGGTCCCCGTCCACGTCGAGGTCGGCCGCTCGACGTCGGACGTCCGGGTGCAGCCGCGGGTCGGGGGGGGGAAGCATGCGCCCGACGTGCACGCCGAATCAGATTCGGACTCCTTTCGGAGAGCGTAGTAGACCGGCGATGAGCAAGGTCCGGTGGATCACGACGCCGAAGCATGTTGCGGGGCTCGAGGCGACCGGAGTGCGGTGCGGATCAAGTCGCTCCATTTGGCCACTGGAGCCAGATTAATGGCAATATTCGCTTGAAGCATCGTCGCGCTCGAGCGCTGATTCACACGTCAAATCAGGGTCGAGCAGGATGCTCTCTCACCAACCAGGATGCGAAGGCCGGGCTAGGTTGCCGGCCGTGAAGAGGTCGAGATCCCCGTCGCCTTCGAGGTCGACGACGTGCAGCGCTGAGGGCTCTGTTTCGCCAGGTATCGTCGCCGGCGGCCCGAAGCTGCCCGACCGCGAACGGGGGAACTGGCGCTCACGAGCAGCGCGAGTTTCAGCGCCCAGGGCCGCCGCCGTAGCCGCCGCGGGGCCCGCGCCCGCGCGAGCCGCGGGGTCGGGCCGCCCCGCCCCGTGGTCCACGCCGGGCGCCGTAGCGCTGGGGCCCCTCGCCGCCGCTGTCCGCGCCGCTGCGCCGGTGGCGGAACTCGGCCTCGCCTCGGCCGCCTTGCGAGCCAGAGCCGTGCTGCGAGCCGTGCGACCCGTGCTGCGAGCCGTGCGAGCCGTGCGAGCCGTGCGAGCCGTGCGAGCCGTGCGAGCCGTGCGAGTCGTGCGAGTCGTGCGAGTCGTGCGAATGACGCCCGTCGTACGCGTAGTTGCCGCGCGCCGCGCCCGAGGACTGCCACGGAGCGTCGAGCGATCCGTACGACGGCCGCGGCCCGACGAGCCGCTGCACGACGAGCGTCGCGTAGGCGCCGCGGGGGAGGTCGAAAGACAGCTCGACCATGTGCCGGCCCGGGTGCAACGGGTCCTGCTTCGCGGGCCGCATACGCAGCTCGCGCGGGATCACGATGGCGTCGCGGGGCTCGGCGGCGAGCTGGAAGCCCGGCACACCCTGTACGTCGAGCTGTTCCGGTGTGAGGCCGTGGTGCGCGAGGAGGGACACGAACGCCTCGCGCAGCTCGGGGTCGGTGACTCCCTCGAGCCGCGGCCCGGGCAATGGCACGGTGCCGCCCCACGACTCGGGCAGCGCGATCCGGCCACGCGGCATGACAAGTTTGCCCTCGACGTTGCGCAGCGTGAACGAGTCCGGCGCGTGGCGCGAGAGCCACTCGGAGAACACGCGGTTCCAGAGGTGTGACTGGAACGCGAAGAGGTGGATCAAACGCTCGCGACTCGCGACGCGGTGCAGGCCGCCGATGAAGTCGTCGGGCTCGCGCTTCAGGTGCTCGAACACCGAGTGGTGTCGGCCGAGCTTGCCCGCGAGCTCGCGGCACGAGCGCCAGTCCCCCCATTTGCGCCACAGCGCGGCTTTGAAGCGACGCGCCTCGGCCGTGTCGTGCGGCGAGGCGCTCGCGACGAGGCGCTTGAGCGCCTCGGAGACGTCGCCGCGCGCGAGGTCGACGTAGATCCATCCCTGGCCATGGCGCAGGTTGCCGAAGCGCTGCTCGTCGAAGTAGTTGGGCAGGCCGAACTCACGCACGGACGCGAGCGACGCGCGCATACGCGCAAGCTCGGCCTCGCCGATGTCGCGCACGAAGATCTTGAATGCGTTGCCGTCGGAGTCGTCGCTGCTGATCGGCCGCGAGAGCGCGCCGACCTGTTGGATCGAGAGCTCGTTGCCAGAGATCCGCACCGGGTCGCCGCCCGGGACGCTCATGTACTGGTGCGTGACACCCTGGCGGTCCTTGAGACCGGCCATACCGACCTCCCCGGGCGTCACTCCGGCGAGGCGCGCGAGCTCCGACGCCGCCTCGAGCGACGTCAGCTTGCGCTTCGTCACGCGGTACACGCGGTGCGGGCCGCGCTCTTGCAGGATGCCCTCGCGGAGCAGCTCCGTGACCTGGAAATCGTTCGGACGTTCCTTGAGCTTCATTTCCGCCGAGCCTTGAACGGGCGGACCTTGCGGAGCTGCTTGAGGACCCGCCCGAGGTCCGACGGCAGTGGACTCTCGACGCGCGCGCCGGGGCTGCCGGCGATGACCGCGGCTCTGTCTCCGGAGGCGACGTCCGGCACCGGCGGCAGCGTCAGCACCGCGGCGTGCAACGTGAGTCGGTCCATCAACGGCCGCTCGACGACGCCGCGCTTGCCGCGGTATCCGGGCTTCAGCTCGGAGAGCTTGAGCTCGTTGCGGCGCCCGTACACGTGGTCGATCACGAGCGGGAACCCGGCGTCGGAGAGGTGCACACGGATCTGATGGGTGCGACCAGTCAGGGGCTCCGCGGCCATCAGCGTGTAGCCCGCGAAGCGCTCGACGATCGAGATCCGCGTCTGGCTGGGCTTGCCGCTCGGGTGCACGATCATGCGCCCGCTCTTGCGCTCGTCTGGCGCGATCGGGCGGTCGATGAGCTCGGACTCGCCTTCGTCCAGCGGGTGCTCGCCCTCCACGAGCGCGAGGTAGCGCTTCTGCACACCGCCGTGTTCGAACGCCGTGCGCAGCACGCGCTCGGCCTCCAGCGTCTTCGCGGCCGCGATCGCGCCGGTCGTGTCCTTGTCCAGCCGGTGCACGAGGCGCGGGCGCCAATCGACGCCGCGTTTCGCAGCCAGCGCGATGAGACCGCCCGCGAGCGTCGGCAGGTCGGGCGCCCAGCGCTCGCTCTCGACCGCGAGCTTCGCGGGCTTGTCGACGACGAGCACGGCCGCGTCCTCGTACAGCACGGTGAGCGCATCGATGTGCGTTGTCGGGAGCTTCGGCAGCTCGTCCTCGTCGAACGCGCACATCACGACGTCCCCATCGCGCAAGCGCTGGGCCGAGTGCACGTCAGACCCGTCGAGCAAGACTCTGCCCGAGCGTACCTCGTTGCGCAGCGCGCCCTTGGGCACACCCGGGAACATCAGGCACAGGAACTCGTCGAGCTCCAGCCCCGCCCGCTCGGGCGGGACGATGAAGGTGGTCTTCACGGCGAAGGGGTCGTGCCCTCCGGCGCGGCAGCCTTGGCGCCGCGCGCGTAGATCTCGGGCTTCAGGACGCCGACGATCGGCAGATTCCGGTACATGCCGGCGTAGTCGAGGCCATAACCCACGACGAAGAGGTCGGGCACGTGGAGCACACAGAAGTCCGCCTCGAACTCGATCGCCCGCCGCGCCGGCTTGTCGAGGAAGACACAGGTGTGGACGTCGCGCGCGCCGCGCTCGAGCAGCTCCTGCTTCAGCCGATGCATCGTCTGGCCCGAGTCGAGGATGTCGTCGACTAGCAGGAGGCGTCGGCCCTCGATCTCGCCTCCGGTCGGCAGGTAGTTGACCTCGAGCCGACCGGAGGTCGTCCCATGGCCATAGGAGGACGCCGCGACGAACGCGAGCTGAAGCGGGATCGGGATGCGCCGGATCAAGTCCGCGCAGAAGATGCAAGAACCCTTCAGCACGGAGACGACCGTGAAGTCAGAGCCCCGATACAAGGCGGTGACCTGGGCGGCCACACGGTCGATGCCCGCGCGGATCTCGGATTCCGAGAAGAGCACCCGGTCGAGGTCTTCGTGCACGATAATGGGACCCAGGGAGCACGCGCCGGGGCCGCGTGGGACGGGAACGAGGGGGACGCGGAACGGTGACCAACCTGTGTCACCGTGCGGCATCTGGGGCGGAGAGTGTAGGCGCTGGGCCCAATTTCACCAAGACCTGACGCATGAGGCTGGAAAACGAGCGCGCGAGACCCTAAACATGCACTACGGCGCAGGTTGACAAACCATGCAGCGCCTCGCCCGGCGTCGGGGCCGACCTAGCGCACGTTCGCGCGCGGTCGAGACCCCGAGTGGGATTTGCAAGGTTTCACGCTGCGATCCGAGTGAAAAGCGGATACGAGTCAAAAGCGACAGAAGTCTCTCGCCGAACAAGATCCCTCGGGCGCGGACGGCAATGGCGCCGCACGAGCCCCCGACGTCGATCGAGGCATGGAGGTCACGGGCCATAGACCCTGCTCCATCCTCATCACTGCAAATGCAATCCATGGTCATTCACGATACGAACGTTCGCACCCGTAAGCGGCGCGACGAACTCGAGCAGATCCGTCAACTCGAGGCCAAGATCAAAGCCGTCGAGGCGCGCAAGGAGAAACGGAAGAGGCGCACGGAATCCCCGGTCTGGAAGGACTTCGAGAAGCTCAAGCGGCAGATGGCGCGCTTCGCGCAGATCTGCATGGACCATCAGCGCGGCGACATCTCCAACTCGGTCCTGGGCTTCATGACCGTGCTCGAACGTCAGTCTCGCGAAGTGCGCGACACGGACATCGAGGACGAGGACGAGGAGTCGACGACCGTCGCGGGCCTCGATGTCGTCGACGAATGACTGCCCGGGAGCAAGCGAGCGATGGTCGTCCCTGACGCTGTTCGATCTCCCGTGGCGCGGCCTCTGACGGAGCCGTTGCTCCCGTAACGCCAGTGACCTCCGACCTGGACCGTCGCTCGCCCCTCGCACGCCTGGCCCAGCGCCAACTCGTGCACGGGCCAGGCGTGCACGAGCTCTCGAACACCGCCATCCATCGCGGTCGGGTATTCGACGTCGCCCACACAGAAGTGCGCCTGCCCTCGGGCCTCGAACAGCGCTTCGACGTCGTGCTCCACGCGGGCGCGGCCGCGATCGCCGCGATCGACGACGACGGCCGATTGCTCTGTGTGCGTCAGTACCGCATCCCCGCGGGCGATTGGTTGCTCGAGATCCCCGCCGGCCGGCTCGAGCCAGGTGAAGACCCGCTCTGCGCCGCACAGCGCGAGCTCGAGGAAGAGACCGGCCAGCGGGCCGCGCACTGGTCGCTCCTGCGCCGCTTCTTCCCCGCCGTCGGCTTCTGCACGGAGGTCATCCACCTCTTTCTCGCGACCGGCCTGACGCCCGCGCGCGAGGGCCGGCTCGAAGCGGACGACGACGAGGAGCTCGAGGTCGTTCGCGCGACGCCAGAAGAGTTGCTGGCCGCCGAACCGGCCGACGCGAAGACACTGGTCGCGGCGTTGCTCGTTCAGGCGCGGCGCGGCGCGCACTCCGCGGGGACGACGGAGCACTCGCCCGCGAGCTAACCGAGCACTTCGAACGGCGCCGCAGACGCGAGCGCGACGAGGTGCCCGAAGCCGCCCTGCCCGGGCTGGCTCGCGCCGTCGGGGCCGACCCGCAAGAGCGCACCACACGCGGCGAGCCACGCGCCCCCATCGTGCGTCGCCAGAGCGTCCTCGATACCTTCGCCTGGGAGGCTCCGGCGCCAGACGCGCACGCGCCCATCGCGGGTCAGCGCGATCACCCGCGGCTGGCGGGCGTCGGCGAGCCACGCCTCGCCGCGCGGAGTCGCGGCGAGCGCGCCCGGCGCGAAGTCGAACGTGCGCAACCACACTCGCCGCGGCGCTCCGGAGTCAGCGAGGTGCCAACGCCCGAGCGCCGTCCCGCCGAGCGTTCGGCCGAGGACCCAAGCACCTCCGCCGTCTTCGTCGAGCGCGATCGCGAGCGGCTCGACCCCGCGGGGCAACTTGTCCCGCGGCGCGGGTGATGCAATCGCGTGCGGCGCCCCACGCGCGGCCTCGCCGCGCGCCTCTGCAGCCACCTCGCCGCACACACCGACGCACCAGAGCAACGCGCCGCGCGCCGCGACGCACGCGGGCTCGAAGCCCAAGGAGATGGCTTCCGCGTCGTGTACACCGACCACTGCCGCGCGTGCGTATCCCCCCACCCGCTCGACGACGACCGGCCGTCCGCCAGCGTCGAGGGTGAGTGCCCCAGGCCCCTTGCGCAGTCCGAGCGGCCGGCACGCCTCGCGTCCGATGACGACGCCATTGTGGGCGACGTGCACGAGTTGGTGCGGGCCCCGCGGCAGCCCCTCGAGCGCGCTGACCGCCCAGACCCCGCCCATGCCGTCGGCGGCCAAGGCGACTGGCGCGACGAGCGGCACGCGCCGCAGGATCAGCCCATCGCCGTTGCACGACACGAGCTCGCAGCGGGCGCGATCGGCGAGCCAGAGCGCCGGGTCCCCGGAGGGCCGCCGCCGGGCCCAGACTGGCCCGGCACGGTGCCCGAAGCCGAGCGCAGCGGCCGCGCCGCCGAGGGCGCCCCAGATGAGGTCACGTCGTGTGTACATGCCGAGCAGACGGGTCCAGCAGCCGCTCGGTGACGACCTGACGGAGGATCACGTGTTACCCTCGCCGTGGGCTCGTGCTCGGCGTGGCAGCGCTCGTCGCCGGTCCTGCCGCCGATTGTCGAGTCACGCGCCTTGCCGCCCCCGCCCACGCCCGCCTGCCGGTACAGGAAGGACTTCATCCCTGAGCTCGATGGGCTGCGCGCCATCGCCGCGCTGCTCGTGCTCTTCCTGGGCGCAACACAGGTCCACCTGCCCGCCTATTCGCTCGGCCCGGAGCTCTTCGAACTCCATCGCTGGATCGCGCCCGGGGCGGCGGGAGTCGATCTCTTCTTCGTGCTCTCCGGGTTCCTCATCACGCGCATTCTGCTCGTGGATCGCGAGCTGGGCGTGCCGCTCAGGCAATTCCTGATCCGGCGTTGCCTCCGGATCTTCCCGATCTACTACCTGAAGATTCTGATCGTCTGGCACCAGCTCTCGGGGTTCGAACTCGCCGCGCTCCTCACGTATACGGCGAACTTTGCGCTGCTCTTCACCTGGGGCCATTGCCCGATGGATCACGCGTGGTCGTTGGCCGTCGAGGAGCACTTTTACCTGCTGTGGCCGCCCATTGCGGTGTTCCTGACCAGCGGCCTTCACTACCCCGTTCGCCGAGCTCTGAAATCGAGCGGAGCTCGAGGGTGCACCGCGCGGAGCACGCGCGTCGACTCGATTCAGAGCCGCGCGGGTCCAGCGCCCGGAAGGCAGGAGGCGGTCGCCGCCGCTTCCGCCTTCGACCTCTGCACCAGCGCGAGCGCGAAGAGGCCGGGCAACGCCACGAGCACGACCCCGAGCAACAAGCCGATGCTCCACCCGAATCCCCGCGCCAGCGCGGGCTCCGCGGAGGCGACCGCCTCCTTGCAGCTCTCTCACCAGAACGCGGCGACAAATAGGAGCGCGCACATCGGGGGCCGCGCGCCTACGGCGCCGGATTGAACGGGTACAGCACGAGGTACACGATGACCCCCGTGATCGAGACGTAGAGCCAGATCGGCAACGTCAGCTTCGCGAGGCGTCGGTGCGCATCCCAGCGCGCTTTGTGCGCCAGCCAGAACGTGCGCAACACCATCGGCAGGTTGACAACGGCCAGTATGACGTGGGTGACGAGCAGCACGTAGTAAGCCGTGCGCGCGAAGCCGACGCCGTTGTACCTGGTCGGGCCGTACTGCCGCTGAACGACGCCATGGTAGTAGAGGTAGCTCGCGAGAAACGCGGCGCTGGCGGCGAACGCGAGCTTCATCAGCAGCTCGTGCCGCTCGCGCCGACCCCGCTTGATCGCGACGAGGCCCAACACGAGCAGCACAAAAGCCGTACCGTTGAGGCACGCGTTGACGAGCGGTAAGGGCGAATACGGGCGCGCGTTGCCCGCGAGCGTCGGCGCGCGCTCGTACGGCCGCCCCGCGAGCGCCATGAGGCGCGCCTGGACGAGCGCATAGTGCGCGGCGATCGCGGCCTCGTGCTGCGCGGAGTCCGGGACGCCCTTGACGATCGTCGGGGCGGCGAGCTCGTACCAGCCTGCGATCCGGCCCTCCGAGTCGATGACCGGCATGCGTGTGCCGTGGGTGATGCTCAGGCCGTACTCGACTGTTGCCCCGTCCTGCGCCGCAGCACGCTGGGCGGGGACCTTGAGGCCTTCCGTGAGGAACCGCTGCATCCGAGCCTCGTCGTCAGAGGTGAGGAACCACCAGCGCGCGGGGTCGATGTGGCGGAGCTCGCGGTACTCGGCGAGCTCCACAGGTGTGTCGAGCGTCGGGTCGAGCGACAACGAGACGATCCGGATGACCGTCCCTGTGAGCGCGTCGTGGAGGCGCGTGCGCAGGTCCGTCGTGATCGACGGGCACGGCCCCGTGCATTTGACGAAAAACGGTACTGCGAGCCACGGCGAGCCCAATAGGTCCGCGCGCGTGACCGTCCGCCCGTCGGCCTCGGTGAACGAGAAGTCCGGCACCTCGCCGAAGCGCTCGGCCGAGCTCGGGTCGGGCGCCGCGGTGCTGGAGCCGATCCACTCTTGCGGCCCCGGCGTCGCGCCGCTGACGAGCGGCGCGCACAACAGGACCAAGGTCGTCGCGAGGAGTTTGGGCATGCGGACGAACGTCAACCGACGAGGTACAGGGCCGAGAAGACGCCGAGCCACACGACATCGACGAAGTGTTGGTACAGCGCCGCGTACTCGACGTGGCGCGCGCGCCAGCGTGGCACGCGCCCGCGCCACGCACGCCAGGTCAGCGCGAGGTTCCAGAGCGCTCCGACCAACACGTGTGCCCCGTGCGCACTGGTGATGACGAAGAACATCCCCCACGCGACGTCAGTGCGCGGGGCGATGCCCTGGTCGAAGAGGTGCGAGTACTCGTAGGCCTGGCCGACGAGGAAGATCACCCCCAACAGCGCAGTCGACGCGAGCCACCCCACGAGCCGCCCCGAGTCGCCGCGCCGCGCCGCGCGCGCCGCGGCGGCGGCCGCGAGCGATGCCAAGGCGAGCACGACCGTGAACCCGACACCGAGCCGGAGCTCGACGCGTGGCGCCAGAGGCCAGTCCTCGGCCCCCCCGCGCAACACGAGCCACGCCGAGAACAGGCCGACGAAGAACATCGCCTCGCCCGCGATGAAGAGCCACACGCCGAGCCGCCCGCGCTCGATCGGCGGGCCGCTCTCGTAGTCGTAAGCGAGAGCGTGCGCGCTCATCTGCGGACCACCGGGTCGATGAGCACCAGCGCGAAGTACAGCGGCAGGTAGAAGAGCGAAGCGATGAGCAGGGCCCGCGCACGGGGCGCGTCCTCGCGGATCGCGAAGCGCGCGGACGGGATGATGTAGGAGAGCCCCAATGACAACGCGCCGATCACGTACACGAGGCCCGCCATGCCCCACATCGCCGGCAGCATCGATACTGGCACGAGCGCGAGCGAATAGACGAGCGCCTGGCGCCCGGCCATGCCCTGGGAGCCCGGCACCGCGGCGACCATCTCGAGCCCTGCACGTGCATAGTCCTCGCGGCAGCGCCACGCGATCGCCATGAAGTGCGGGAACTGCCAGATGTACAACACACCGAACACCGCCCAGGCCCACGGCCCGACGTGCCCCGCGAGCGCGGTGTAGGCGATCAGCGGCGGCGCGGCGCCCGGGATCGCGCCGAACGCGGTGTTGAGCGTGCTGACACGCTTCAACGGCGTATAGATCGCGACATAAGCCACGAGCGTCGCCAGGAGCAGCACCGCCGACAACAGATTGAAGCGCGTCGCGAGCCCGATCGTCCCCAGCGCGCCGGTCAGGAGCGCGGTCCACAGCGCGGTCCCGACCGAGATGTCGCCCGTCACGAGCGGCCGACGGCTCGTTCGGGTCATCAAGCGGTCCGTGTCGCGCTCGAGGACCTGGTTCAGGATGCTGGCCGAGGCCGTCACCAGCAGGATGTAGAGCGCGGCCTCGACGCCGCGCACGAGGCCGTGGGCGCTGGGCTCGGCGAGCCAAGCGCCGAGGAGCGCGGTGAGCACGACCATCGCGGCGATGCGGACGCGCAGGAGCTCCGCCCAGTGGGCGATCAGAGTGCGCTCGGCATCGACCTCGACGAGCGCTGCGAGCACGTTCGGGACGGGCACGCCGCCATCGGGCGACGGAAGGAGCGTCGGTTTCGGGTCAGGGTTCGTCACGGGGCGCCGTCATGGCCAAGAGGGAGGAGCGAGTGAGAATGGACGTCCGATCCACACGTCGTGGACAGGAGTCGCCACGACCAGAGCAGCGCCGCGACACACGCGGCCAGCAACACGGCGCCACCGGCGACGTGCAGACTCGCGAACACGGCCTCGCCGACGGAGACCTCGGCGTCGAAGCCTTTCGACCACATGAAGATCGCCACGGTCACGAGGACACCGAGCAGGATCTGAGTGTGCAGCGCCGCGATAGTGATCTTGCGGACCGTGTTCAGCACGCCGCGGTGCTCGCCCGCGTCGCTGCCGCGCCTGTGCGCTCGTCCGAGGCGCCCGATCAACAAGGTGACGAGGACGAGCACGCCGATGGCAAACGACACGTGGAGGCCGAGTGGGAGGTGCGCGCCGGTATGCCGCGTGATCGCGCCGAGCACGATCTGGAAGTACACCGCCAGCACCGCGAGGAGCGCGCTCTTGCGCAGTGGCCGTGTCTCCTTGCAGCCGAAGCGCGGCGAGGTGCGCCAGGTCGCGCTCGTCACGACCAGCACGACGACGACCAGTGCGAAGACTGCTTGTGCCAACGCGCCGTGCAGGAACGCCAAGCGCTGGCTGTCCTCCAGCACGCGTGTCCCGCCGAGGACTCCCTGCCCGCTGATCGCGAGGAGCGTGGCCCACGAGAGCGCGACGACGCTGCGGCGCTCGCGTTGGATGTGCGCCACGAGCACTTGGCAGATCGCGACCAGTCCGACACCGCTGGCCCAGAGGCGGTGCGTGTGCTCCAGCGTGACGCCGTAGCCGCGCTCCAACATCTCGGCCAACGGGAACGTCCACATGTTCTCGTAGAACGTTCCGGGCCAGTCCGGCACTGCCATTCCGACGCGGTACGTCGTCACCGCGCCGCCGAGAAGGAGCAGCAGCAGTACCGCGATCGCTTGTACACGCGCGAGCGTGTGCGCGCCGAGGAACAGCAGCACGAGCGGCAGCGCGGGCTGCCAGACGAGCTGCCAGCTCTTCATCCACGTCAGCGGGAGCGCGACGACGCAGAGGGCGAGGACGACCTGCCGCAGGCGCAAGCGCGGCGGCGCGCTGCCGCCGAGCGCGGGCGCACGCTGGGCGATGGACGCGGTGTTCATGCGTGCCCCTCTGTTCGCGCCACGCCGGACGCGGGACGCGACTCTTCACCCTCGTCGAGCCCGATCCCGTAGGCATAGGGCCCAAGGGACACGGCGACCGGCGCATCGAAGTTGCCCGGCCCCGGCGGCGACGCCGCGAGCCATTCGAGGCCGCGCGCGCGCCATGGGTTGCGCCCGGCCGCCGACCCGGCGACGAGGCTCAACACGATGTTCACCAGGAACCAGAGCTGCCAGAGACCCAAGAGCATCGCGCTCCAGGTGACAAACGCGTTGAGCGGCTGGAGCGCCTCCATCCCAGGCAACGTGTACGGGTCCGACGAACGCCGGATCATGCCCGCGAAGCCGAGCTGGTGCATCGGCAGGAAGACGCAGTTCAACAGCACGAACGTGCCGACGAAGTGGATCGTGCCCAGCGCCTCGGAGAGGCGCCGCCCGAACATCTTGGGGAACCAGTGGTACACCGCGCCGAACATCGCGAGCAGTGAGCCACCCACGACGATGTAGTGGAAGTGCGCGACGACAGTGTACGTGTCGTGCATGTATGCGTCGTTCGGGGTGGAGGCCAACCACAGGCCCGAGAGCCCGCCGATGACGAACAATGCGACGAAGCCGATCGCGCACTGCATCGCCGCGGTCAGGCGGATCCGTCCGCCCCACAGCGTCGCGATCCAGTTGAAGACCTTCACGCCGGAGGGCAGGGCGATCAGCGACGTCGACGCCAGGAACCCGACCTCGAGCCGTGGGTCCATGCCCGACGTGAACATGTGGTGGCCCCACACGATGAAGCCGAGGCCGGCGATCGACAGCATCGAGAGCACCATCGCGCTGTAGCCGAAGATGGCCTTGCGCGCGTGGGCGCTCATGATGTCCGACACGAGGCCCATCGCGGGCAGCACCATCACGTAGACGGCCGGGTGGCTGTAGAACCAGAAGAGGTGCTGCCACAGGAGGGGCTCACCGCTCCCCTGCGACGGCGAGAAGAACCCGGTCTCCAGCGCGCGGTCCATCGCCATCAGCGCGCCGGCCGAGGTCAGGACCGGCAGGGCCAGGAGCTGGATCACGGCCGCGATGCAGAGCCCCCACACCGTCAGCGGCAGCTTGCCCAGGGTCAGCCCCGGCGCGCGCATCTTGGCGACGGTGACGAGGTAGTTGATGGAGCCCACGAGCGACGAGAGGCCAGCGAACATCACTCCGAGCAGCCAGTACGTCTGCCCGTCGAGGCTCCCGGGCGCGTACGCGCCGATCGTCGAGAGCGGCGCGTACGCGGTCCAGCCCGACCCCGGCCCGCCGCCCGGCGCGCCGAACGCCAGCAACATGCACACGATGCCCGGCCACAGGAGCCAGTAGCTGAGCGCGTTGAGCTTCGGGAACGCCATGTCGTGCGCTCCGATCATCAGCGGGATGAGGTAGTTGCCGAACGCTCCCGTGAGCAGCGGGATGATGACGAAGAACGTCATGATCGTCCCGTGCATCGTGAAGAGCGCCGCGTACACATCGGGCGGCACGGAGCCGCCGGTGCCCGGGAACAACGACGCGCCGATGACCGGCACCTCGGCACCCGGCCACGCGATCTGCACGCGCATCACGAGCGCCAGGAGCGCGCCCAGGAGCGCCATGAACGCCCCCGTGACGAGGAACTGCACGCCGATCGTCTTGTGGTCGGTCGACAGCACGTAGCGCCGGAATGCGCCAGTCGGGGCGTGCGCAGGCACGACGCGCACGCGGCGTGCGTCGCAGGTCAAGCGGTTGAAGCGAGCGAGGACTCCCATCAGCGATTCAGTCCTCTGCGGTGCGCTCCGCGACGCGCGCGGTCAGCCAATCCGTGAGCGCCTCGGCCCCGAGCACGCTGATCCGCCCCACCATCGCGGCGTGGCCCCAGCCACACAGCTCCGCACACTCGAGGCCCAGCAGAGCCTCGCCGCGCGAACCGGCGCCGGTGGCCGCGCCGAATCCCAGCGGCAGGTCCGCCGGGTCGATCACGAACGTCATGCGCGTGTCGCGCCCGGGAACGACGTCGCGCTTCGTGCGCAACGCCGGCGCGAAGAACGAATGGATGACGTCGCGCGAACGCATGACGAGCTCGATTGGCCGCCCCGCGGGCAGCGCGAGCTCTCCGATGGACACGACGTCGTCCGCCGTCCACACCGCGCCGTCGGCGCCGGGGTAGCGGAAGCGCCACTCGAATTGATGCGCGTCGACGCCCACGGCGAATGCCGCGCCGAGGCCTGCGGCGCGCGGCGCGGCCATGAGCTGCTCGCGCACCTCGAGCTGCCGCACCAGCACAAAACCGAGCGCAACGGCCGGCAGCGCGGTCCACACGAGCTCCAGCGCTGTGCTACCGTTGCGCGCGGAGCCCTCACCGTCGCGACGCCCCGTGCCCCGCATGACGGCCCACGCGATCAGCACGGCGGTGAGCAGGAGCAGACCACCCATCAGCGCCGAGATCTCGTCGAAGAGGCGGTCGACGGCCTCGCCGCCGAATGTGACCTCAGCGGGGAAAGCGGCCGCGCCGAGCCAGAGCTCGTGGGGTGAGAGGACGCTCCAGAAGGCCGCCCCCGCGCCCATGAGGACCAGCAGCGGCAACACGTAGCGCATCACCGCGGCCCCTCCTGCGCGGCTCGCGCGGACGGGGGCCCGACGCGCTCGGACGCCGGTGGGTGACGCAGCGACAGCACAAACGCGACGAGCGCGTAGACGTCATCGTCCGAGAGCCCCGGATCGGCCGCGGGCATGATCGTGCCGCCAATGCCGTACTTGATGCGGCGGTAGAGGTCCGCGGGCCGATCGCCGCCGCGGAACACCCCGTGCGTGAGATCGCGCGGCCGGCTCGGCGCGCCCCACTGGTCGAGGCGGCGAGTGCGCACGCCGTCCGCGTCGAGCTCCCAGATCGCTGCGCCGCCGCCGCGCGCATCGTCTGCGTGGCACGTGTTGCACTTCGCGACCTCGCCGGTGAAGAGCTCCTTGCCGCGCGCGACATCTGCAGCGCTGAACGTGTCAGGGTCGGGCGGCGTCCCGACGGGCGCGTACTTGTCCTCGGCCGCGTCCCACCGCTGCCACGTGCGTGCATAGGCCTGCGTCGCGAGCTCGGGCGTGACGCTGCCGCGTTGCGCTGCGAGCGCCGTGACGACCAGCTCCGTCTCGCCGCGCACGGCGAGGAGGCGCACCCAGTCGACGAGCCCTTCGCGCTCGGCTCGGGTGAGGCGCTTGAACGCCGGCATCGATGTGCCCTCGACGCCGCGCTCCAGCACGCGCACGAGGTCTGCGCGGCGCGGACGGTGCCCCGCCTCGACGGCGACCCACTTGAAGATGCCGCGCCGAAAATCGCGCGGCTGAGGATCGAGCGTCGCGCCGCTGGGCCCGTCGCCTGCGCCCGTTGCGCCGTGACAGTGCACGCAGTGGCGCTGGTAGAGCGCGCCAGACTCGGCGAGCGACGGGTAACGCTCGCGCCAGAAGCGTTCGGCCTCGTCGCCCCACGAGAAAGACAGCGCGTCGCTGTCACCTGGCGGAGGCGATTCCGAGTGCAGGCTCGTGGCCTCGACGCGCCCTTGGATCAGCGGCGAGAACGCCCACTTCCAGCGCGCCCAGGTCGCTTTCGCGTCCCAGGGTCGCGGGACCTCGCCGTGGTCGCCCTTGCGAACGGCCTCCAGTTGCCGCGCGAAGCGCGCTTCGTTGTCGCGGGTGATGGCCTCGAGTGCTGCGTCGTCGAGCTCGTCCTGGCCGAAATTCGGGTCGCGCCCGCTGGCCTGCCACGCCTCCAGCACGAGGTACCCGGGGCGCGCCGGCGAGCCGAACAGGAGCTGCAACGCGCCCTCGACCTGCCCGGCGGCAACAGCGGCCTCGTTGGGCTCTAGCCCTTCGTCCTCGAACGTGAGCTGTGTCTCCGCCGAGACGGTGAACGTCAACACCGGCGGCTCGGGCTCAAGGCCACAGGCGGCGAGCATCGCAGCGACTGCGACGAGGAGGACCGCACAAAATCGGTCGGCTGGCCGCGCTGCGGCACGCCGACTGAGGGCGCGCCGACTGAGGGCACGCCGACTGAGGGCACGCCGACTGGGCGCACGTAGAGGTAGATACCGTCCGTCGGTTCGGTGCAACGGACCGCTCGCCCATTCGTGGGCCTTCTGGTGCGTGGGGATCACGGCTCCAACGGAATCGGATGCAGCGCGAGGTGACCTCAGCGCGTCGCACCGATCCGGAGAGCATCGCACCCGACGCCGGTGGGGTCAACGGCCCCGCAGGTCGCTGTGGTTCCCTGTCGCAGAGCTGCGCACGAAACAGACGCCGCGCGCCGACCGCGCTGGTGCAGAGGCCGACACGGGGCGCTCGCCACTTCGACCCTGCAAGGTCGCTGGGTCCGATACCGCTATTGGAAAGTCACAGCGAGCCCGCGCGTGAAGTTCGAGGTCACACCGCCGCCGGCGGTGTCACGGTGCCACGCCTGGAACGACCAGGTCTCGCCCGAGAGGATCGGTACGTTGCCCTGCGGTGACGGCATGTTCGCGAGATCGATCCACAGCGTGAAGTTGCCGCTCGAGCCGCTGGTGAGCACGTTCCCGGCGTAGCGCCCGATGTTGCCCGCAAGGCACAGGTTCCCTGTGCTGCCCCCGGGATTCGGGACAAACGCTTGGGTCGTGCTCGCGATGAAGTAGCCGAGGCTGTTCTGCGGCAGCCGCGCCGCCTCGAGCTGCAGCTCGTTGCGCGCGAGCTGCGTGCTGCCGAGCGCGGTCGTCGTGCCCGCGACGCCCGTGCTGTTGGCGACAGGCGTGCAGTACGTCGACCCCACGCTGCTCGACTCGTACTTCAGGAACGGCCCGGTGAGCACGAGCATGTTGCCCGCGTCCCACTGCCCCGCCGCGACGCCGTTGCCGCGCATCTCGTTGACGATGAGGTCGACGAGCCCGTCGTCGTCGAGGTCCCCCGCCGCCGCGCTGTAACACAGCGTGTCACCTGTGTCGTTGCCACTGCCGCCCAGACCCCCGATCACCTCGGTGATGCGCATGACGTTCTGTGACGGGAACGCGCCCGGCGCCGTGTCGATGGTCGCGGGCCAGCCGCCGGCACGGCCGAAAAAGATCTGCACCGTGCCGGCTTCGTTGCGGCCCAGCGGGCTGTCCGTCGGCGAGCCGAAGATCAGGTCGTCGAAGCCGTCGCCGTCGAGGTCCCCGTCCGCGACCGTGTCTGCGCCGATGGCCCCCGCCGAGGGCCCGATGATGGTCGTGAGCGGCAGGTTGAGCGTCGCGGCATCGTCGACGTTGAAGTTCAGGCCGCGCAGGAGCCGCGCGTTGAAGAAGACGTAACCCGAACCCGAGTACGGCCGGTTGCCGCCGGTCGCGTCACCGGTCAAGTCCCCGACGAAGAGGTCCTGATTGCCGTCGCCGTCGTAATCGCTGCCGCCGAGGAGTTCCTCGCCGAATGTGTCGTTGTTGTTCCCACCGCGGATCGTCGTGACCGACCCCGCCGGGCTCTGCATGTCGATCGTCAACGCGGCCGCCCACGGGGCGGTGGGGAAATTGTCGTCCCAGACGATGAAGGCCCAGCCACTGGGCGACGCGCCGCCCGTAGCGTGTGTCGTGCCGCTGCTCGGGCCGATCGATGCGCCCGAGCGGTTGAGCGCCGCGGACAGCAGCAGCTCGCCGCGTCCATTGCCGTCGAGGTCGCCGATGTAGTTCGTCGAGCCCATGTGAAAGCCGCTCGAGCCCGAGGGCGGGATGATCCGCGCGAGGTTCCCTGCGAGCGCCCCGGCGCCGAAGTTCGAGAGGCTGTACGTCAATGACTGTGCGAGGTGCGGTCCGCCGCGCAGGACGTACGCGGCGCCGCCATGGGAGTCGGGCGAAGACTCCTGGTCCGCCGCTGCGAGCAAGTCGTCCACGCCGTCGCCGTCGACGTCACCCGTCCGGGCCCAGATCCCGAGCCGCGCATTCGAGTGACGGCCGATCAGCGTCACGATCTGCACACCCACCTGGGGGTTCGCGAGGTCGAGCACTTGTCCACTCGCTGCGATCGTCCGGAGCTGCGCGCTGCCGACGACGAGCGTGACGGCGCCGGCGCCGATGCGCCCGGGGATGCTGTAGTTCTGGCGGCAGATGACGAGGTCACCGATGCCGTCGCCTGTGAGCTCACCCATCCAG
>Ga0163154_10001483_pt1 | contig 36159 bp, 27 predicted proteins | sample OliLakLV19MP9P1_FD_148649 | JGI IMG/M metagenome (GOLD analysis project Ga0163154, IMG submission 148649) | Freshwater microbial mat bacterial communities from Lake Vanda, McMurdo Dry Valleys, Antarctica - Oligotrophic Lake LV.19.MP9.P1 | ecosystem: Environmental > Aquatic > Freshwater > Lake >... | reverse complement strand
GTGGTCACTCGACTCGTTGTAAAGATAGATGTGGGCGTGATAGAGGTTGAATTGCGACTTGGTTTGGTCTGCCACCGCTTGCAACAGATCGTCTTGGTTATCCATCAATTGGCTGATGGTCTGGGCGATTTCGGCCACCGATTGTAATTCTGTGGCGCGGCGGGTAGCCTGTTCTTCGAGTTCTTTGCTGGCGGTGATTTCGTACCGGATGGCCAAGTATTGATGCGGCTTGCCTTCATCGTTTAGCAGCGGGACGATGGTGGTATCGACCCAGTAGAACGAACCGTCTTTGGCACGGTTTTTGATTTCAGCGCGGAAGGTGCGTCCATTGGCAATCGTCACCCACAGGTTGCGGATGAACTCTTTGGAGTGGTAGCCGCTGTTGAGGATGCGGTGGTCTTGCCCCATCAGTTCCTCACGACTATATCTCGAAATTTCGCAGAATTTTTCATTGACATATTCAATGATGCCGCGCTGGTCGGTGATGGCGACGATGGCCGATTGGTCAAGCGCATAACGCATGTCGTTCGCCATGCGGGTAGCGTCGATAAGCTGGGCTTCACGTTCGCGCAGTTGACCAAATGTGCGCGTGTTCTGGACGGCGACGCTGACTTGGTTCGCTAATAAGGTGAAAATATAGGCGTCGTTCTCATCAAACCGAGCTACCTCGTCGGACTGGATATCCAGCACGCCAATGGCCTGATTGTCGTATATCAGCGGGACGGCCATCTCTGAGCGGGTGTTCGGCAGCATCGGGTTCGGCAAGAAATCCGGCGTTTCGGTCACATCGTTGACGATGGCCGACTGCATCTCCCGCGCGGCGCGTGCGACCAGCGAGTGGGTATGCGTGGTGGCGATGCGGTGGCCGCGTTTGACCATCATTCGCCCCGCTTCCCCAGCGCCAGCGCTCAGAGTCAGATAGGTGCGCTCATCGTCAATCAGGTAGACATGGGCGTGGTAGAGGTTGAATTGTGATTTGCTGAGGTCGGAAACTGTCTGGAGCAGGTCATCTAGCTTGAGGAGCGCCGAAATACGGGAACTGATTTCGCTGACAAGCGCCAGTTGATGAGAGAGTAAGTCGGTTTTGGGAGTCGCTTGGAACATTATTATTCCCTCTAGGGTTTGGGGTGGACGATAGGATATTTTTTAGTCCGTATTCGCCAATAGGTTGGATAGCGCCTCAATGCGGGCGAGGTGACGCCGAACGGTTTCAAGCATCTGAACCGTGTCGATGGGTTTTTGCAAGTAATCGTCGCACCCTGCGCTGATGATGCGTTCGCGGTCTCCGCGCATGGCGGCGGCGGTCAGCGCGATAACGGGGACATTGGTAAGACTCGGGTCTGCTTTGATGCGCCGAGTGGCTTCCAGACCGTCGATGTCTGGCAAGTTGATGTCCATGAGGATGAGGTCTGGCTTCTCACCTATGGCGATTTGGACACCCTCCTCGCCGTTTACGGCCTCAAGGGTTTCATACCCATTGAGTTTTAATAGTTTGCGGACGAGCCGCATATTCTGAGGGTTGTCTTCAATATAGAGAATACGTTTGGCGTCCGTCATGATTTTTTGACCTACTATAGAACCGTTTAAACCTATTGTTCATACTACTATTAAAGTTGTGCCAACAAGCATAAAGAAAATAATTCTAAATTATGGATAACGGATTTAAGGTAAGTGATTTAGACTGTAGATGAGCCGAATGACACGGTTGTAAGGAAAATAATGGTTGACATTCATCACGCTTAATGATTGACATTCATCATACTGGGGATTGAGGCTAAATATGATGGGTTTTGCTGACGACATCACGCGGTTTCGCCAGACCAATGAGGTGAAAATTACCCGCCGCGTCGCTTGGCTGATGCCGCTTTTACTCATCATCCTGACTATCACGACGCTAGTAACCGAAGTATGGCTACAGTATCAGCAGGATGTGATTGGTCAGTATGCCTCCGCTATGAACCCGGCTGGGCATCAGCGGACGTATGCCCAGCGGATTCTGTATATGAGCAATATCCTCGTCACCTCCGATTTGGCGGGGGTGCGTTTCAATACCTCGGCAGAACTGAAAAACACGATTAGGGATATGCGTCGAGAGCGCGATGGGTTGTTATTAGAAACCGCGCTCGTGCCGGAGTTGCAGCATCTCTACTATGATGACCCGATGCAATTGAAAGCGCGAGTGGATGGGTATCTGGATGTTGCGCTTGCACTGGCTGACGCTAGCGGTGCGTGGACGGATAACCCGAAATATGATGAGATTGCCGCGCAATCCCCACGGCTGATGATTGACCTCAACGCAACGACGATGACCTATGAGCGGTTGCTCAAGAATTTACTCAACCAACTGAGTGATATGTATAAAGGGCGGGCGGTCTTCATCATCGGCGGGCTGGCAGTAGCTGCGCTGCTCATCCTAATGCCGGGGATGCTGGCGTTGAGACGCTATACTTTGATGCTGTATGAGCATATCACGCTACTACGCCAAAAAATCACGCTTTTAGAGGGCCGCCAAGCCTTTTCCGAGGCGATGCTTGCGTCTGTGCCGATGCCACTATCGGTCTATGACATCACCACTGGGCAGACGGTATTCATGAACGATCATTACCGCCAACTGCTTGGGTATACCGATGAGGACGTAACTGTTTTTGAGTTGTATAACGTAGAGGGGGTCATCCACCCTGACGATATCGAACGCGCCCGATTTTTCATGGTTAAGGCGGCTGAAACGGGTGTTGTGACGCTGGGTGAATATCGTCTGCGGCGCAAGGACGGCAGCTATGTGATGGTCGAGTCGCGGGCGATGGCGCTTATCCAGAAGGGCGTGGTCTCGACTCCGCCGCAATTGGTGGCGCTCATCCGTCCATTAGATGTGCAGGATACCCCTGACGCGCCTTAAGAATCGGGCTTATCGCGTTGGAGCAATTCTAGGGCGGCTTGGGCGGGCATCGGGCGGCCTAACAGGTAGCCTTGTAGCGCGTCGGCTTCCAATAAGCGCAGCACCGAAATTTGGAGCGCGGTTTCGACCCCTTCTGCCACGACCATGATGCCAAGGCTGTGCGCCATTTGGCTGACGGCGCGGATGATGGCGGTAGCCGTCGATTTGGCTACTGGGTCGTCATCGCTGATATTGGCGATGAAAGACTGGTCGATTTTGAGTGTATGGATGGGCAGTTTTTGCAGATATGACAGCGACGAGAAGCCGGTCCCGAAATCGTCGATGGCGATGCGGACGCCATGCGCGGCCAATTGTTCAAGCGTGGCGGCTTTGGCCTCGATATCGCGGATGAGCAACCCTTCGGTCACTTCCAACTCTAATGTCGCGGGTGGGATTCCGCTGGTGAGCAAGGTCTCTTTCACCGAGGCGACAAAATCTGGGCTTTCAAATTGGCGCGGCGAGACGTTGACCGCGACATTGACCGGATAGCCGAGGTCGTGCCACGCTTTGGCTTGTAGGGTGGCCTGTTTCATCACCCATGCGCCGATGCTCAGAATCAGGTCGGAAGCCTCGGCCACTGGGATGAAGCGGGCGGGCGAGATGTCACCGAGCGTCGGGTGATGCCAGCGCAGGAGCGCCTCGAATCCCATAATGCGCTCATCGTGAAGCGTGAACTGCGGCTGGTAATGAATTTCCATCTGGCCGCGTTGGAGGGCGTTCCGCAGGTCGATTTCTAGCTGCATCTGGGAGAGCAGGTCGATTTCAGTGGATTCATCGGCTTGACGGTAGGTGTTACGGCCTTCATCTTTGGCGGTATATAAGGCGATGTCGGCCTTGCGGAGCAAGTTTTCAACGGTATGACCGTGTTCAGGGTAATAGCTGATGCCGATGGACGCGGTGATTTTAACTTCGCGCCCGCGCAGGGTATACGGCTCCTCGCTAACGGCTTTCATGATATTTTCGGCCACGGTGACGGCTTCGGCGCGGCGCTGAACCATCGACAGGACGAGCGCGAATTCGTCACCGCCCATGCGCGCCAGTAGCCCAACTTCCTCGGTGCTGGCGCGCATCCGATTGGCCGCCATTTGGAGCAGCAAGTCGCCCGCCGAGTGGCCGAGCATGTCATTGATGTCTTTGAAGTGGTCAAGGTCGATGAAGATGACCGCCACGCCGCGCCCGCGCAGTGGGGCTTCGTTCAAGACGCTTTGCAGGTGGTGTTCCAGCGATTGGCGATTGGCGAGGTGGGTTAGGTGGTCATGGCTGGAACGGTATTCGAGCGTCTCGTTCAGCTTCTGGACATCTTCAAGCCGCCTCTGACCCAGCATATAGAGGGTCTGGATTTCGGCCTCGGTGCGCTTGCGGCCACTGATTTCGCGCATGGTTAGGACATGCGCCATCGCGCCGCTGTACTTCATCGTGCGGCCAGAGATTTCCAGCGGGAAGCGGTGGCCGTCCTTGTGAACGCCCATAACCTCATGCAGTCGCTGGTCGCCGATATTGAAGATGTCTTGGACGATATGACTGTTTTCAGGCGCGACAAACGCCGTCTCAGTCATACGGACGAGTTCAAACTGTTTATACCCGAAGAGTTCAACCAAAGCGTTATTCGAGTAGATAATCACGCCGTCCACGCTGATGGCGATTCCGTCTAGGCTGGTATCGGCGAGTCGGCGGAAACTCTCGCGGGATTCGGTCAGGGCGGTCTCTAATTGTTTGCGGGTGGCGATTTCGTTGGCGAGTTCGCGGGCGCGGCGTTCAACAGCAGAGGTACGCTCCTCAATCCGGCGCTCAAGTGATTCGTTCAGATCGTGTAGGTCGCTATTGCGCTGGTTGAGCGCGTCAAACGACTCTTGTAGCGCCCGCCCCAATATCTTCACCTCATCGTTGGATGACCCAACTGGGATGACCACTTTGGTCTCACCAGCGCGGATGCGGTTGACCGACAGCGCCATATCCCCCAGCGGGCGGACGATGGCGCGGATGCTGGTGAAGTTAATCAGGGTGAACAACAGCGCGATGCCGACTCCGGTCAGGATGAGGATTAATTGCAGGTGGTGTGCTGGCGCGAGCGCCTCGGCTTCTGGCTGGCGTAAAATGAGCCGATAGCCGAGGCCGGGGAAATCGAGATGGGCGTGACTCTGCGCGATTCCGACGATATACGTCTTGCCATCATCCCAATTCAGCGTGCCAGAGGCGCTGGTTACGTCGTCCAGAAATATGATCTCTGACAGATTTAGCGCATAAGGCACTGACACGACAGCTTTGCTTAACGGCAAGCTGTCCATGATGACATAGCCATCCTGATTGAGGATGAAGACATCGGCATGATCTTCCGGCAAGATGCTTGTGTTGTTTTGGTTGGATGCGCGGATGACATCTGATAGCCACGCCCAATTGAGGTGTGCGCCCAAAACGCCAACCCATTCACCGTCGCGGTAGACGGGCATGGCGATATCGAGAAATTGTATGGGGGCATTGCCGGTGCGCGGCAGCAGGCTTTCCAGCGCTGCATCCCCATGCAACTCGCCGATATACGGCGCACGGATGCCATTGGCGAACCACGGCTGGGTGCTGACATCTTCACCTTCCAACAGGCCGTCAGTGCTAACATGCACTACGCCCTCCGAATCGGCGAAGCCAATCCATGAGTAGACCTCGAAGCCACTTTGCACGGCTTCCAAGAAGGCACGTTGTTGGTTGATTGGGGTATAAGGGTTGATGAACGTTTGATTCTGCGCGGCGACCTGTATCTCGCGCCAACTGCTATAAACCTCGTGGTTAAGGCGTTCCATCAGGCCATCGGCACGGGTTTCAAAGTTATTCCCGACATCTTGGCGCAGGTATATTGTGCTGAGGACTCCGCCCAAAATGCTGAGGATGAGTGTAAGTGTCGCCGTGCTGATGATGGTCAACAGCGACAGCCGCCGTAGCAGGCTGTTACTGGGTTGGGAATCAGTTGAAACGGGTGGGGAGGCTTGCACGGCCTTAACCTAATCAAGCATAAAATAACGTTTGGATTGATTTTTCATCACTATACCATATTTGTATCACGCTAAGGGTTGAGACGGGCTGCGTTTGCCGTCCCAGCGGATGTCCGGGATGAGGGCGGGGCGGTATTTATGGATACGGTCAGCGTGGGGGCGGAGGTCGGTCAGCATCTGGCGGATTTCGCCCCGGATGTCGTTGCTGGGGACATAACCGAGGTCGAGCAAGTGTTGACGGTCTGGGTTGTAATAATGGTCGCCGGATTCCGCACGCGGGTTTTCGATGGGTTGGATTTCGACGTTTAGGCCGATGGATCGCCCGACCTCTTGCACCAGTGCGGCCAATTCCGCGATGCTATACACTTGCTCAAATTGGTTGAATACGCGATATTCCCCGGCGGTGGGCGGGTTCTCACACGCGAGCGTCAGGCATTGAACCGAGTCGCGCAGCGGCAAAAATCCGCGCCGCATCCCGCCCGTCCCGTATAGCGTCAGCGGGTGGCCTATCACGGCTTGGCAGCAGAATCGGTTGATGGCCGTCCCGAAACACTGGTCGAAGTCGAGTCGGGTGGCGAGGCGAGGCAAATCTGGCGGCATGGCGTCGATGCGCGTGCCGAACACCACCCCTTGCATGACATCGGTGGCGCGCAGACCCCATACCCGGCAGGCGAACTGCGTGTTGTGCGAGTCGTGGACTTTGCTCCAGTGGTAAAAACTGTTGGCTTGGCGCGGAAAGGGGAGGGTATCGCGCCGTCCACGGTATTCGACCTCGAAGAAGCCTTCTGGGATGTCGAGGTTGGGCGTGCCATATTCGCCCATCGTCCCCAGCTTGAGCAGATGCGCGGCTGGGGCGGCGTCTCTCATCGCCCAGAGCAGATTTAGGCTGCCGATGACATTATTGTGTTGGGTGAAGGCGGCATGGGCGGCGTCCATCATCGAATACGGCGCGGAGGGCATCTCGGCCAGATGGACGACGGTATCGGGGTGAAATTCCGCCAGCGCGAGGCGGGTGAAGGCATAATCGAGCAAATTGCCGCGATAGACGGTTAGGTGCGACCCAAAGTGCTGCTCAAAAGCGGCGAGTCGCTCATCCAGCGAGGCGATGGGGATGGCGGAGTCCGAATTCATCTCTGCGACCCAATCTCTGCGCAGCAAGGCATCGAGTCCGGCGACGGTATGGCCGCGCACGGTCAGGTGTTGGGCCAACGGCCAGCCGAGGTAGCCGTCAATGCCAGCGATGAGGATACGCATAGGGGACTCCGTAAACCTGTGAGGGAAGCACGGCGGGATTATAGCAGAATAATAACGGCAGTTTATGGAAAAAATTCTAAAATAGGATTATCATGAGCAAAAGCGTGCGAGATGGTTTTTCAACTGATGACCCAACAAGATAAAATAACCCAAACCACAAAAAAACAATCGACCAGCACAGTTGGACGTGGAAAATCTATCATCTTAGACTCAATCCCTGAATTTGCCGCTTGGTCGGATGATTATGTATCGGTGTCGCTTGGAGACAGTTTATCTTTTTATGACCAATGGGAACGCCCAACCGCGATTATCTCTGACGGCGCTTACGGCGTATTAGGATTTGAAGGGGATACCACCGATCACATCAATATGCCGGAGTGGTATGAACCGCATATCAAGGCATGGAGTAGTTCTGCATTGCCCGCGACGACTCTTTGGTTTTGGAACTCAGAAATTGGCTGGGCCGCCGTACACCCTCTCTTAGAACGTTATGGGTGGCGATATGTTGGCGCTAACATTTGGGATAAGGGCATTGGGCATATTGCTGGGAACGTTAATACGGGGAAAATACGCCAATTTCCAGTTGTCACTGAGGTTTGTGTACAATATGTCTTTGAGCCACGAATTAATGGGCAGTTGCTTAAGCAATGGTTGTTATCAGAGTGGAAACGGACAAAATTGCCTGTCAGCAATGCTAATTTAGCGTGTGGGGTGAAGGATGCTGCCTCACGCAAATATTTCGATCAAGGGCATTTATGGTATTTTCCACCACCCGATAAATTTGAAATGCTGGTTGCATACGCAAATTTAAATGGGGATAGGGAGGCTCGCCCTTTTTTTTCGTTTGATGGTGTTTCATCTGTCACAGGCGAACAATGGGCGAAAATGCGCGCAAAATTTAATTGCCCTCATGGTGTGACCAATGTGTGGCGACGTGATGCCTTACGAGGGCTTGAACGTATTAAAACCCCCACTGGTAAAGCCGTACATCTTAATCAAAAACCACTTGATTTGCTCGAACGCACCATTCTTGCATCTACTGAAGAAAATGATGTGATTTGGGAACCGTTTGGCGGTTTATTTTCGGCCACTTTTGCCGCCCGCCAGCTTAAAAGACGTGCATTTTCAGCAGAAATTGATTCCACATATTATCAATATGGTCTAAGACGTTTTACTTCAGTAGACCTCTTGTATCAATATCCGTTATGGTGAGGTGCTTTTCAAAAGCGTCACGCATCTCATCCTCCTGTTTTCTACTAAATATTTTTGCCCATTGTCCGACAGTTAATCCTTGAAACATCATATCGAGTGTTTTGCGTTTAAACGACTCGATTTCTGGGTGATAAATGCGATCTATCTTGGCAAAGTTAGTATCTAAGCGATAGTTGAAACGTCCAAGAAGTTCTCTCTGTAATGTTTGATAGGCCGGTGTTGCCTGATAGATGACGTGATCTAACCCCCAGCTATCAACAATGATTTTTGCAGCCTCAAATTCTTTTTCTGTCCCTTGCCATTTGAATCCCATCGTGTTTGTCTGTTGCAAATTCCCTGTTCTGGTACTTGTGTCATTCGGTTCAATGACGAGGTAATCAGGCGGATTGTGATAATGAGTATCACGGGCGTGGGCAATTGACCCGCCTTCAATGATGCACACATTGATAATGCGCGGCCTGCCGTAAATCACAAATTCAGGTATCCATGACAACAGTGTGACATAGGTGTTTTTATGGATAAAGTGGTTTTGGCTGTCCTTAAAGCGGGCTGTGATTTCGGTTGCTAAAGGAAACCATGCTTTGATTTCAAAGCCGGGTGTAGGGGTGATTGATCCGTAAAAAACAGTATCAGGAAAACCGGGGTCTTGGCGTATCCAATGCCCATAGGGTTTGAAGGCTTCGATTTCATTCAAAAGTTCTAGGGTATTATATTCAATAGAATTGCCCAGAAATGGTGAAAGTTTAGAGATGATTTTTGCTAATGGAGTGATGATTTAAAATCCAAACGATCTTTGATCGAGGTTTTAGCATAAAACACACCCAAATAATCGTTTGGTTTTGTTTCAGTTTCCCCATAAATTGACCGCACTTTGAATGGAAGTTGGTTTGGTGATATTTAATAATTCAAAGATATGACCTGATAGCATTTGGATTTGGTCAGATGCGAGCGTTATGGCCTCAGCAGTATTCATGATTTGGGATGTTCTTCTTGCTCTGATAACGCTGATTGAAGCGATTCAATAAGGTCACACAGGTTAATGTTAAGCACTTTAGCGATGTATAGCAGTTCTATGACATCTACTCGGCGTTCGTGACGTTCTATTTTCGCAATATAAGATTGCGGCTCACCCAATGCTTTTGCCAATTCATACTGGCTTAATCCAGCCGCTTTCCGGTGTAAGACCAGTGAAGTGCAAAGTTGTTGGTAGGTTTTGGTATGAATAGTTTTCATCACGTCACGCATGAACCTTAACTCGATTGATTGATGTATAAACCTAAATTGGTATTATCCCAAAACAGACTTAATAAAAATAAGTATTCGATAAAAGGCGGGTTTGTAGATGAACACTGCTGAGGGTGGCGAGTTGATAATAGATGTGAGAAATTAAGTTGTCGTTATTCGTGATAAGCAAACCGTTATTTTAAGTATCAGAGGAAAAAACATGTCAGAGCGACACCTAGCAACCGTGCGTAGCGTGAGCGCCATCGTGACGCTGTTCGATAAAGAAGGCAATCCGGCGCAGTCGGTAGAAGGCGTATTCCTTGACGGTTGGTTTTCGATTGTCCAACGAGGCGACTTCAAAGTTGGCGACAACGTTTTGTATCTGGAAATTGATTCTGTCTTGAATCCAGAACTGGCATGGGTGCAGACATACGCGCCATTCATGGAAAAGCATCATTGGCGGCTCAAGACGCTCAAGCTGAACAGTTTGCGCCTCCCTGATGAAAACGGAGCGCCATCGCCTTACCCGCCCATCTCGCAGGGGTTGGTGCTGCCGATGCAGGCCATCACCGATGCTCAGGCAGAGAAAAACGACGCCGAATCACTGGACGCGCTGTTAGGGATTGAGAAGTATGAGCGCCCGGTCAAAGCGATGAGCGGCGACGCACGCGGGAGCTTCCCCGGTCATATCCATAAAACCGATGAGGAGCGCATCCAGAATTTCGCCGAACAGATTGGCTTCTTCATGGGCAAACCGTGGGTGGCGACTTATAAGATGGACGGCAGCAGCACCACGGTCTGGCTGGGGGATGAGGGCGAACTCCGCATCGCCAGTCGGACGCTGGAACTTTACTATGACGAGGCCAACTATTTCAGCAAAGCGGCCATGACTCAGCCCGGAATTAAGCCTCTGCTGGCAGAAAACCCGGCTATTTCGGCAGTACAAGGCGAGGCGATTGGCGAGGGCGTGCAAGGCAATCCGCATGGCGTCAAAGGGCATCGACTGGTCGTATTCAATCTGATTGACCGCGCCAGCGGTTTGCCGATTCCCTATACCCAGATGGCGGCGTTGTGCGCCCAGTATGACATCGCGTGTGTGAAAGTACATTCTAGCGGGGATAGTTTCGAGATGACCCCAAAAGCGTGCATTGAACTTGTATCAACTCTCATCGCGATTGACTACGGCCAAATACAGGGCAAACGCAGTAAATGGGCGGAGGGTTTGGTTTTTCGGCTGAATGGCGACAAACCACAAGCCTTACCGAACGGAGAAAACGCCTCATTCAAGGCGATTAACCCCAATTACTTGCTGGATAACGGGGAATAGGCGCGGGAGATTAATTCGGGTAAGTAAGTCCCTCGTGGGTATAACCCACAGAGACCGCAGAGGGGTAAAAGCTCTTGTTTTCTCTGCGGTCTCTATGTATCTGTGGGTTGGTTTTTATTTCACAGACAAGCGCTTGGTCTAATCTACGGTGCGCGGGTCGAAGGCGTCGCGCAGGCCATCGCCAATCACATACAGGCACAAGACTGTAACGAAAATCAGCAGGCCGCTGATGGTCGCCATGTGCGGCCCACGGGTGAAGAATTGCTGCGCGTTGGTCAGCATATTGCCCCATGTGGCCGTCGGTGCTTGTACGCCCAACTTCAAAAAGCTGAGCGTGGATTCAACCAGAATCAAACCACCGATGTTAGTGGCAAGTACCAAGAATTGTAATGAGAGCGTGTTGGGGAAGATGTGCGCCCACATGATGCGTCCTGACCCCGCCCCCAACGCCCGTGCGCTCAATACATAATCAAGACTGCGGATTTGGAGGGTTTGACCACGCACAAGCCGCGCATCTCCCGTCCAACTGGTCAGCGCAAGCACAATAATGAGGGTGGTGGCGGAACTCGTCAACAGGCTCGCCAACAGCAACAATAGATAAATAGAGGGAATACTGTCGAGGGTGGTGATGAACCAGTTGATGACGTCGTCAAGGATGCCGCCAAAATAGCCAGACACCAACCCGACAGCCGTCCCGATAACCAAGATGATGACCGAACTAACCACGCCAATGGCGAACGAAATTTGTCCACCAAACAACAATCTTGCAGCGTAGTCACGTCCCAAGTCGTCCGTGCCAAGCAGGTGGCCGGGGTCTTGGAGAGGCGCGAGTAAGCGCACCGAGGTGTTGGTCTGGTTGGGGTCAACCTTGAGGATATATTGGCAGATTGGACCAGCAAACACCACCAATATGCTCAGAGTGAGTAAGATAATGATGGCAACCATCGTGAGCTTATCGTGCCAGATACGGCGTAGCGCCCGCTGATTCGCTGATTCGCTCTTTCTATCGCGTTGATCGTTGAGTTGGACAATTCCTGAGGCCGTTGTTTGAGACATGTAAAAAGCCTCCCCTAATCGAAGCGGATGCGCGGGTCAATGACCGCATATAGGATATCAGATAGCAGGTAGCCGATGATGGTAGCGACAGCCGCATAAACCGTCAGCGCCATGACCATTGGATAATCACGTCCGATGGCTGCTTGTGTTGAGGTCAAGCCCAAGCCCGGGTAGTTAAAGATGGTTTCGGTGATGACTGCGCCACTCAATAGCCCTAAGACGGCTGGTCCTATGCTGGTGGCGATGGGGATCATGGCGTTGCGAGCAGCATGAACATACCATACGCGGCGGTTACTTAATCCCTTGCTCTGGGCAGTACGGATGAAGTCTTGATTGATGATATCGAGCATCGAAGCACGCATGAGGCGACTATAGCCCGCAATCCCACCAATCGACAGCACAAAGACCGGCAACACCATGTACTCTAATCGTTGCCAGATGGGCGGGCAGCTTGCTTCAAGCGTCATCGCACATCGGTCTCCGATAGGTAAAATTTTGAGATGTACGCTAAAAAAGAGCAGTAACATCAGCGCAAACCAAAAGACGGGTATGGCCGTCAGACCAACGGCTGCAATACGGGTAATTTGGTCGAACCAACCACGATGATAAACGGCTGCGAGGATACCAATCGCAACCCCTATACTTGTACCGAGGATGAAAGAGACGATACTGAGTTCAAGTGTTGGAATAGCGCGTTCTAAAAGCAAATCCAGTACAGGGCGTTTTTTGATGAAGCTGAACCCGAAATCACCCCGTAATATGCCATATTTATCACCGGGCGGCTCTGCCTCGCCATCTTTGTCTACATCGAGTGCAATCAAAAACGCGCCGTCTGATATTCCGTCCCCGTCATTGTCCCAACGCATCCAGTCGTCACCGATGAGCCAGCGGAGGTATTGCACTGGGATCGGGTCATTGACGCCCAGTTGTTTCTCTAGGCGGGCGACATCTGCCGGTTTTACGCCGGGTTTAAAGGTAAGTTGACGAACCGGATTACCAGACGCGCCCATCAATAGATAAGCCAAAATTGTTATGCCGAAAAAGGTCGGGATGGCTTGCAGCAGCCGCCGAAGAATGTATTGGGCCATAGAGCGCTGGCCTCCCTATTGCAATGCTTAACAGTGTGGATGAACACGCCCCTTCTAAATAGTGCTAAGGGGGCGTGATTTAGGACGACCCGCAAGGGGTTTTTTGTAGGCGCACACCGACGGGTGTGCGCCTACAGACTTACACGGAGACTTAGCGCATCCGTATTATTTATTTAGCGGATCGACCAAGACGGCAGATTCCAATAGGTGCTGTTGGCGCGGGGGTCGAAGTTCTCAAGCCCGTTGGTCACGGCTACCGGGACGATAGACGTATTGACCAAGTACCACGGCACTTCGTTGTAGACGATCTCCTGAGCGCGGTCATACAGCGCCTTGCGTGCGGCGCTATCGCAACCGGGGAGAGCGCGAGCTTCCTTCATCAGGGTCTCGAACTCTTCGTTGTAGAACGAGGTGGCGCCGAAGCCGGAGCCGGGCAGGTCGGCCTCAGCGGAGAGCATGTCGTACATGTCTTGCGGTGCATTGCTGCTGACACCCCAGAAGACCATCAATAGGTCATAGTTCTGACCGAGCAGTTTGTCAATCATCGGGCCGAACTCGATGATGTCGAGGGTTAATTCGATGCCGACTTGCTTGAGTTGGTCTTGCATCAAGATGGCCGAAGCATCAATCGACGGGTTGCCGGTGAAGGTGGTCAGGGCGAGGGTCAGCTTAACGCCGTCCTTCTCACGGATGCCGTCGCCGTCGCTGTCAACCCAACCAGCGCCTTCCAGCAAGCTGGCGGCGAGTTCAGGGTCAAAGGCATACGGGGCGAGGTTTTCGTTATAAGCCCATGACTGAGGCAGCAGTGCGCCGCCGACGGGGATACCAGTGCCAGCGAATGCGCCTTCGTTCAGGGAAGCATGGTCAATGGCATGAGTGAGCGCCTCACGCACGGCCAAATCACCGAGGATCGGGTGCGGTTCTTGCTCAATGACTTCGCCAGCTTCATCGAGGCCATTTTGCGGGTTGGCAGGGTTGGCGGTGTTGAACAACAGCACTTGCCAGCCGCCAGCCGGACGCAGGTTGAGTTGGAACTCACCAGCGGCGGCGCGATCTTCAAATTCTTGTTGGCGATCTTCAGGAACGCTGGCGATCAAGGTGAGTTGACCGGCCAAGAACTGCTCGACCTCAAGGATTTGGTCGGTAACGTTCTTGTAAACATAGCCTTCAGCCACGGTGTGGCCTTCGGGATTGTCGCTGTAGTTCTCGTTCGCAATCAATGTGACCTGTTCACCGGCGCGGAAGTTCGAGAATTTGAATGCGCTGGCGGTGACTGCCGGATCTAAGTTGGCGGGGTTGTCGGTGGTCATATCGGCATAGGTCGGGTAGACCGAGGCATAATAGGCCGAGGGGACAACCGGGATGTTGCTGATGGCGGTCACGGCGGCGCAATCCGGCGCAGCGAAGGTGATCACGACGGTGGTCGCATCGGGCGTGGTCAGGCTTTCAACCGTTGCCAGATACGAGGCCAATTGCGTGTCCAGTTCGCCGCTAGCGATGGCGTCATAGGCGTATTGGATGTCAGCCGAGGTGATGGGGGTTCCATCAGACCAGATGAGGTCATCGCGGAGGGTGACGGTCAAGGTTACGCCGTCTTCGCCGAGTTCCCAGCCAGTTGCCAATGAATTGGGGACGCCGGGGGTTTCGAGGCCGGTGTCAGGGTTAATACCGATGAACAACGGGAACAGACGCGCAACCACATCGCTTGATGCACCATCGGCCACCAACAACGGATTGGTGGTGGTGATGTCGCCGCCGAAGTTACCGACGACGATGGGTTGACCTTCACCGAAGCCAAGCGGCTCTTGCGCCATAACCGGCGCGACCAAAAGGGTTACGGCTGCTACGCCGAGTACCAACCAACGATTAAAACGAATACCAGACACAGTTTTTACTCCTCTTTCTTAAGTGAGTTCCTAAGTTTTACCTGTATTGCAGGATGAGCGCAAGCCCTCCAATAAAAACCAAAAACGTTTTGTAAGGGGGAATGGTTCATAATCTGACAAGAACCTGAAAACTAGCTTTGCAAAACATGACAATTATCACCTCGTCTTTCCCTACGCATCGGCAGGAAGCGGTGTAGAATCGGATAAGATGAGGGAAAAGTAAGGCTTTCCTGTGACGATGGTTATTAAGGGATATTTCACATGCGTATTGCGGTATTCAGCACCAAACCCTATGACCGAGTTTTTTTAGATACCGCCAACATCCCGCACGGTCATCAGTTCACTTTTTTGGAGCCGAGGCTTTCGCGTGAGACGGCGGCGCTGGCGGCGCGGCATGATGCGGTATGTGCGTTCGTCAATGACCAACTCAGCGCCGAGGTGCTGTCGATGCTGCACACGCTGGGGATTAAACTGGTGGCGCTGCGGAGCGCTGGGTTCAACCATGTTGACCTCGCGGCGGCGCGTGACCTCAGGATCCCGGTGGTGCGCGTCCCCGCCTATTCGCCTTATGCGGTGGCCGAACACAGCGTCGCGATGATTCTCTCGCTCAACCGTAAGATTTACCGAGCGCATAACCGCGTCCGTGAGATGAACTTCTCGCTGGACGGCTTATTGGGATTCGACTTGCATGGGCGGACTATTGGGGTGATTGGGACGGGTCAAATCGGGCAAGTTTTGGTTAGGATTATGCACGGCTTCGGCTGTAACATCCTCGCCAATGACCCTTACCCGTCTGATGCGGTAGTCGCGCTGGGCGGGCGCTATGTAGACTTACCAACCCTATATGCTGAGAGCGACATCATCAGCCTGCATTGTCCGCTGACGCCCGGGACTCGCCACATGATTGACGAACAGGCGATTAACCAGATGAAGCGCGGCGTGATGGTGATTAATACCAGTCGGGGCGCGTTGTTGGATACGCCTGCGGTGGTGGAAGGGTTGAAGCGCGAACAGGTGGGCTATCTGGGCATGGATGTTTACGAGGAGGAGGCCGATGTCTTTTTTGAAGATTTATCCGGCCACGTGTTACAGGATGACCTATTGGCGCGGCTACTGACCTTCCCAAATGTGCTGATGACCAGCCATCAGGCGTTTTTCACCCGTGATGCGATGCAAAACATCGCCGAAACCACGCTGCATAATCTGACGGCGTTCGCCAAAGATGGTTCGACCCCCAACGCCGTCACCGTCGAAAAACACAAACGCTAAGGTCAGATTAGAGTCCTGAGTCCCAAGTCCTGAGAAAGGGCAAGGCGCATATTCAGACGGTATGAGATTATGAGGACGCGGAGACGGTATTATTGTCGTCCGTTTTCAAAATAAGCGGACGTCCAGAAGGGCGTCCCTACATCAAGGCGGAATCAGCGAAAAATCTGACTCTCAGGACTCCTCACTCAGGACTGTGTTTAAGACTTCGCGCCAATTCGCCCATGTCATGCGCGGCTTATTTTTCATCTCACGGTTATACGGCTGGTCATAGATGATGTGCGTGTAGAGCGTCGGATACGCGCCTTTGATTTCGGGCATATCGTCAATCAGGACATCGCCGCGCACCATCGTCTTATCGCGAGTCATGATGATTTTCTCGATCCAATCCGAGCCGAAATGCTTTTCAATCCACTCGAATTTTTCAGTGGCGCAATGTTCGTAACGGCGCATCGGTGAGGTGCAAATCCGCACATCCCAGCCCATGGAGTCCATCTCTTTGACGGCGGCTATCCCGCCGGGAATTTCCGGCAGATTTGCGAAAAAGCGCGGGCGTTGCCACATCGTATAAATGTTGTCGTACTCCTCTGGTGGGTATTGGTCGCTGAGGTAGGGGGTCAGCCGGTCTGAGACGCGGATGAACGGTTTTTCTGGAAAACTGGTGCGCCACATCTCCAAAAAAGCCTGCTCAAAATCACATAATACGCCGTCCATATCGACCAAGATAAGTTTGCTCATGCCGTCTCCACTGTTGGTTTGCGCCCTGTTATGCCTGACGGACGACGGTATGGCAAGCCCGATTGTTAAGAGATTTGGCTGATAGCCCTATCCTTCTGATGTCCTAGACAAGAATCACCTTATGGGCGGATGTTTGGGTTGGTCTTGGCTTTTATACTGCTAATAGTTATTTAGGAATCTACAGGAAAAACACCATGGCAACCACACCCATTGATCAGACCAGAACTCGTTATCAAGAAAACGTTGAAGTCGTAGATGTCTACAAATCAAACTTCTTCCCGGCCGTGCGCTGGGGTGATGTTTCAATCGGCGCGATTTTGGGCGGTGTGCTTATCGCGCTCATCGTCCATTTGGCGATGAATATGCTGGGGTTGAGCATTGGAGCCAACACCATCAATCCGGCTACTGAAGCCAATCCCGTTGAAGCGGGTCTAGTGACCGCGACAGTGGTGTGGATGGCTTTCAGCGCTCTCGTGGCGCTACTGGCAGGCGGCTGGGTAGCCGGACGCTTGTCCAATACCAGCAATCCTGTCAACAGCACCCTCCACGGCGTCGTTGCTTGGGCTTTGACTTGGATTATCATGTTGGCCTTTATCGGCTCTACCGTTGGTAGCCTTATCAGCGGTTTGGGCGGGATGGTCAGCCAAGGCGTATCGATGGCGGCGACCACCGTAGTCAGCGTTGCTCCCGCAGTGGCTGATAACCTGAGTATCGAAGGCCAGACTTTGGGAGCCTTTGCCGGGGAATTTAGTACCCTGCTGAATGAAAACCAAACCAACACCGCTGATACCGCTACCTCTAATACGACTGGCACGGATAGCACTCAGATGCAAAATCCGACTGTTGCACAGCCCATGACGATGGCCGATCTGAGCCTGAGCCGTGATGTCACCTCGTTTGTGACCAACACCAATCTTGATGAAGCGCAGCGCCAATCGCTCGCTACGCAACTCGCAGAGCGCACGTCATTGACTGAGCCGGAAGCCGTAGCTCAACTGGAAATGTGGCGCAACGGTTATCAAGAAGTCCGCGCACAGGCTGAGGAAACTGCCCGCAACGTCGGTCAGGCCACCGCTGATACGGTTGCCGCAGTCTCCGGCTCACTGTTCGGTATCTTGTTAGTCAGTATGTTTGCGGCTGCACTGGGCGCTTATGCTGGCGGCACACGTCGTCATGAGACGGCTCTGCAAGCAGCTACGTCCTAAATTTAACCAACAGGCATAAAAAACGGCGGGCGTTTATGAAACGCCCGCCGTTTTTCTCTCATTTGAACGTCATTGTACCGTCCGTACAAGACGTTTTTTTATTTTTCTTCGACGGCAATCGGGCTGACGATACGGAAACCGATATGGTGGTCTTTATAGGTCGGGGGGTCTTCATAATGCTGGTAGGCGGCGCGGGCGACAACAGCATTGCTGCCCCACCAACCGCCTTTTTACGCCTTGCGCGTGCCGGTTTCTGGCCCGGTGGGGTCGGTGACGGATTCCGCCGCGTATTCAGGGCGTACCCAATCGCTGACCCATTCCATCACATTGCCGGAGAGGTCGTATGCGCCGACCCAACTCACGCCGTCCTCGTAGCGCCCGACGGCTTTTGTATCTGAACTGTTGCTCACATTGGCGCGTAGCGCGTCCCACTCATTTCCCCACGGATAGACCAGCGATTCTGCGCCACGGGCGGCATATTCCCACTGCGCTTCGGTGGGGAGCGTCCCGCCGCGCCATGTCGCATACGCCTCGGCCTCGTACCATGTGATGCACGCACGGGGATAGTCTGCCCCGTCGTTGGCTTCACAACGGGCGGGTAAAAATTGTACGCGCTGACGGTTGAGCCACTTCAGGCCATCCTCTGACCAAAATTCTGGTGTCGTATAGCCACCGGCGTCGACAAACGCTTGGAAGGCGGTGTTGGTCACTTCATATTGGTCAATCCAGTAGCCTGCGCTCAGACAAGCCTCGTGTTGCACCTGCTCGGTATGGATTCGGGCTGTTGACCATGAGGGCGCGGGCAGAGTCAGGGCATATTCTGCCTCGGAGTCGCTCGTCCCCATCAAAAAACAACCGGAAGGCACATACACTTGGCTGATGCCGAATTCGTCCTCGCGGACATCTCCGGCCTCTGGTGGTGCTTCGGGCGTGGCGTCCTGCGCGGTGACAGCCATCACCAGCGCGGCACAGGGCAACAGCCCCATCCCAAAACGATAGATTTTCATGAAAATAGTTCTCCCCTTATAACGGACAAAAATATCCGCCTAGCGCTGAAACTAACGCACTTCCAGACTCGCAAAACAGCGATACCGCGTTGGATTTTGATGGGGTTTTGGTTAGTACCACTCGTCCCAAGAATTTGTATCATGCGCCTGATGTGAAATTGATTCGGGGTGTTCACCGCTGGAGGCTAAAGCCATCCAGCTAGGGAAACTGCCTTTAAGCCCGCTGAAGGGGCTATTTTTATCGGCGAAAATTTGGGGATGTCGGGATAAGCGATGGGTCAGAGCGCCTTTAGCGCGCTTCCCATCGCAATCCATAGCCAGACGGCTTTAGCCTCTGGCGGCGAATGAGCGAGAACATATAGATAGAATGTAACTACTCAGCCCCTATTTGAGGGGAAAATGAGATTTTGACCGGTACTCAGCCCAATCGTCCGAGGGAAGAATTTCCCCAAGCCTCAGCCAATTTTACGCTCTACATCATCAAATTGAGGGAAGAAATGATGGCTGAGTAGTTACGATAGAATGTCTAATGTGAAATGAAAGCGCCCCGATAGATATTGTCCAGACTCATGCGCCGCCCAGCACTAAAGTGCCGGGCTAAGGGAAAACAAAGTCCGCTAAAGGGAGTCTTTTGTTCCGAGCATTGAACTAAGCAACCCACTTTAGTGGGTTTTGCAGTGCATTATGGAGAACTGAAACAAAAACGGCATGATTACAACCAGTGTTTGTGTCATCTTAAATAGCGGGCGGGCAAGCCTCGCCCCTACGAAAATCCCCAATGATGTGCATTATGCTAGTTCTATTCAGGTTCTCCATTAGACGGGGTTTTAACCCTCGGCGGCTATATCCAACCATTTCACATTATGGGGAAATCGAAACAAATTCAAACGATTATTTGGGTGTGTTTTATGCTAAAACCCCGATCAAAGATCGTTTGGATTTTAAATCATCCCTCCATTAGACGTATCATTGCTATTGCTGTGACTCGTACAAATTTCCCCCCATCAATTTTTGAGGGTCATCCTCGTCCTCAATTACAAGATATGCGATATACTTTATGCTTATTAGGTGATGGAGGAATTTCTTAAGATGTTACAACCAAATGCACCTGTTAAAACACGCTATACTCGCGAGGAATTTATAGCCTTTCGAGCCTTGCCTGAAAACGTTGATAAATGGTTAGAGTTCATTGACGGGCAAATTTATAGTCATGGGGTGATATTTGGAGAAAACGCATCCATGCCAACAGGATCACATACCCATAGCTGGGTTATTTCTCGGTTAATGGAATTGTTGATTTTATTCGTTTCGCCAAAAGACTTGGGGCGTGTGTACTCTGATGGGACAGGTTATGACCTCCCCAATGGAGATAGCCTCATCCCTGATGTTTCCTATATTACGCAGAATCGGATACCCGATTTCTCTGGACGGATTACCATTGCGCCAGATCTGGCAGTAGAGGTGATGTCACCGTCGAATACGGACATAGAAATGCACCGGAAAATTAAGATTTATCTGAATAATGGGGTGCGTCGTGTTTGGGTCGTTTACTCAGATGAGCGTACTGTTGAAGTTCATCAAAAAATGGCGGATGGTAGTTTTTCCTATCGTGAATTGCGCGAAGACCAAACGCTGATCGGGGATGATTTGTTGCCGGGGTTTGGCGTTATGGTGCTTGACCTGTTCCCTAAGGGGTGAGATTAATCAGATAACTATTATCCCTTAACCCTGATTTGACGTGTCGTTAACGTGTCTCGAATATCCAAGCCTTATGATGGATGGTCACACCCGTAAACAGGTTGGAGACGTGGGATGGACTACAAACAGAAGGTGATTTTCGTCTGCACAGGCAACTCGGCGCGTTCACAGATGGCCGAGGGGATTCTGCGCGATTTGGCCGGAGATGAGTTTGAGGTGTTCAGCGCCGGTCTGGAGCCAAAAGGCATCAATCCGCTGTCTATCGTGGCGATGGATGAAATCGGGATCGACATCCGGGGGCATACATCGGATAGCATCAAGAAATATATGGGGCATCACCATTTCAGCCATGCGATTACGGTGTGTTCGGACGCCGATGAGAAATGCCCCAGCGTGTTGTGGGCAAACGGGGTACGCCATCACTGGCCGTTTGATGACCCCGCCGCCGCCGAAGGCACAGACGAAGAAAAATTGGCCGTGTTCCGCCGCGTGCGGGATGAAATCGGCGCGAAAATCCGTGCTTGGTTGGCAGAAGTACATCCAGTATCGGCCTAGAAATTAGGCGCACGGCAAAATATCACCCGTATATCGGTAAGACGCTGTAATTGAATTAACCGATACAGAAATAGGGCGACCCATGGGGCGCCCCTACTTTTATATTGGACGGGGAAATCGTTATAGATTGGTCGTGGTGGGCAGGGTGAGGTCGGGGGATAATTTTGATGATAAAACCTCACCCCCTAGTCCCATCTCCCTAAGAGAGGGGGAATCTGGGTCGCACGTAAAAAGCCCCTCTCCCGATGGAGAGGGGTTGGGGTGAGGTTGATGATTAGGATTTTCACCCCATGCACGCACGCCTGAGCAGTGACCTCGCCGCGCTGGATACGTTATTGGAGCGCACAAAAAATTTGACCTCGGATTATTGGCGCGGGATTGACGAGCAGTCGCCCGCCTTTGATGCGCCCATCCCATCACCGTTGCCGTTACCCGCAGAGGGCGCGGGCGCGGATTCAGCGTTGAGCTTATTCGAGCAACGCTATGCCCCCGGCATGGCGGCCAGCAGCGGCGGGCGCTATTGGGGATTCGTGACCGGCGGGACGACTCCGGCGGCGCTGATTGGCGATTGGCTGGTCAGCGCGTATGACACCAATGCGGCAGACCGCCATAATTCATCTGCGCCGCAAATTGAACTCGACGCGATCAGCTTATTGCGTGAGTTATTCGGCCTGCCGGACTCACTGCACGGGGTATTCGTCAGCGGGGCAACCACGGCCAATCTGGTCGGGATGGCGATGGGGCGCGAGTGGGTCAACCGTCAACGCGGGATTGATGTCGCGCAAGATGGCTTATATGGTGCGCCGCCGGTCAAGGTCTTGAGCGCCGAGCCGCACAGCAGTATTTTTAAGGTCATGTCGATTTTAGGGATGGGGCGGCGCAATCTGACGGTTGTTGCGCGGCTGGCCGGAAATCGTGAGGCGATGGATGTGGCCGACCTCGAACGGCGATTGATCGCCCTGAACGGTGAGCCGGTGATCGTGGTCGCCAGCGCGGGGACGGTCAATACGGTGGATTTTGACGACATCGCGGCGATTGCGACCCTGCGCGAAACATACCCGTTCTGGCTGCATGTTGACGCGGCCTTTGGCGGATTCGCCGCGTGTTCGCCCCGCTATGCAGACCGTCTGAGTGGGTGGGAACGCGCCGACTCGATTACCGTGGACGCGCACAAATGGCTGAATGTGCCATACGATTCCGCGATGATTTTCACGCCGCATTTGGGGCTGCAAAGCGAGGTTTTTCAGAATCGCGCCGGGTATCTGCCAGCGGTGAGCGATACGCCGGATTTCTTCCACCTGACGCCGGAAAATTCACGCCGTTTACGGGCGCTACCGGCGTGGTTCACGCTGATGGCTTATGGGCGTGACGGCTACCGCGAGATGGTCGAGCGCGATTGCGACTTGGCGCAGGACTTGGGGCGGCGAATCGCGGACTCTGAGGCGTTTGAATTGGTCGCGCCGGTACGGATGAACGTGGTCTGTTTCACCTTGAGTCAGAATCGCACCCCAGAGCGCGTGGCAGATTTTTTGACGCGGCTACGTGACGATGGGCGCTTATTTTTGACGCAGGGGAATTTTGGCGGGACGCCGGGGATCCGCGCCGCGCTGGTCAATTGGCGCACGACCTCCGCCGATTTAGACCTCGCATGGGCGGCGCTGAATGAGGTCGCGGCGGGGATGGTAGTCACCAATGGTGCGAGTTGAAATGAAGTGTTCTAGCGTGGGCGCAGCACGCTGCCGCCCCTACAAATTCCCCGTGATATGTGTTCAGAATCACGTCACCGGATGACCTGTAGGGACGGCATTCTTGCCGTCCGTTTTCGGAACAGGCGGACGCCCAGAAGGGCGTCCCTCAATTTGATGATCTAGAGCGTCAAATTGGCTGAGTCGTGGGGAAGTTCTCCCCTCAGATGATTGGGCTGAGTACCGGTCAAAATCCCGTTTTCCCCTCAAATAGGGGCTGAGTAGTTACCCGTCCGTTTTCGGAACAGGCGGACGCCCAGAAGGGCGTCCCTACAGTCGCGGTCAATTTTGGTTATCACGGACAACGCCCATGTTGTCCCGTGATAATCAAAATTGGCGAAGGTATCGACACATAGAATCAGCAAATATATGACTTTTGCCATTATAAAACCATGACATAGGAATTTAGAAACAACGCGCAAAGGATATACACTTACAGCATAGTCATTTGCAAATCTCAAACACCATGAAAGGTAACATCATGAAATATCTAAGCCATCGTCTTTCTGCTGCAATGTGGTCCAGAGTCCTGTTGCTCTGGCTGACCCTCGCTATCGGCGTCCTTTTGATAGGCGGAGGCGCATTATGGTTGGGTGGGTTCGTCCAAAGCAATATCCGTAGTGAACTCGCATCTCAACAAATCAGTTTTACGCCAGCAGACGCGCTTTCGGATGAAGAACGGCAGTTACCCGGTATGGTTGAGAATGCTGGGCTTCCCCTCTTGACGGGTAACCAAGCCCAAGTTTACGCGGGGTACATCGGGTTTCACCTAGGGGAGTCATCTGACGGCGCAGGCTATCCGGGTGCATCCTACGCAACCTTGGGTGGAATTCAGCGTGGATTCAGAACAGCGGTGGCGGATGCCACGGCAGCGGGCGACCAAGCCGCACTCGATGCAGCACAGGCCGAGCTAACAGCAGTCACCAATCTCCGCAACAGTATATTGACGGGAAGCACCTTACGTGGAACGCTACTGTCTGCTTACGGTTGGGATAATGTTGCCTCAGGCGTTAGCACGGCGGGCATACTCCTTATGGTCGTGGCCTTGGGCTTCTTCATCCTCTTTGTCTACGAAGTCCGCCGTGGTCACTTACCCCCCACTGAAGCATAATCGGCTGTAAATCAGTGTAACGCTTACACTATGGCGTCCTGTAACGATGAGCCTTATCGCTCAACGAGCAAGATAGCACGATATCCAAAAACACCTCCGTATGCAGAAGCAACGGAGGTGTTTTTCATCCATAAGCTGCTTTAGCTTCCAGCGGCGAATCAGGCGTATAAATCAAAATCGCCGATAAGCGGTTATGATATTTGCGATCTCTAGCGCCTATACCAAAGGAGTTTCTGATGCCCGATATGCTTGTAAAGTTATACGAACTGCCCGCCATCCAACCCGCCATCGACGCCATCACCACGCACGGCGTCACCATGCGACGTGCCATCGCGCCCGAAAAACACCTGATTCTGGCGTGGATTCGCCAGCACTTCAGCGAGTTCTGGGTCAATGAGGCCGATGCCGCTTTCAGCCGCCAACCCGCCTCTATTTTCGTCGCGCAAGAGGGCAATACCCTCTTGGGATTCGCGTGCTATGACGTGACCGCACGCGGGTTCTTCGGCCCTACTGGGGTGAGCGAGGCCGCACGCGGTAAAAAAGTTGGGGCGGCGCTATTATTGGCCGCGCTGCACGATATGTACGCTCAGGGGTATGGCTACGCGGCGATTGGCGGGGTCGGCCCAGCCGATTTCTACGCCAAAGTCGCGGGCGCGGTCATCATCCCAGACTCGTCCCCCGGCATGTATAAGGGGATGCTGGAGTCGGAAGATGGCGACAAGGGTTAAAAACAAAACGCCCCTGTATCTGGAGAGATAGCGGGGCGTTTTCTGATTCGGGTATGATGGGCGACCCCGCGAGGTCGCCCATCTGATGTTGGTTACTTGCGGAAACCTTCCGGCGCGGGCAAACCCATCACCTCGGCGCTACGGGGGACGGCATAGGTCTGATAGAGGCTGGCGTCATCAACCCACAGCATACCGGCGCTGCTCTGGTGATTGAACACCAGCTTGATTTGGCTGACCGCGCCGCTGGTCAAGGCATAATCCGCCAGTGAACGCTGGGTATAGGCTGGGTTCTGCAAGACGTTGAGGCTGGTCTTAACCGGAGTCGGGTTGCCAGTGTAGTACACGAACAGCGTGACTTTGATCTTCGCAGTGGCATTGTTGCCCTTGAAGAAGGCACTAGCCGACAGCGTATCGCCCGTGTTAAAAGTGATTCCGGTCAGGTCAACCACCTGAGTTAGCTTAGAAGCATCGGTAGCGCTACCCGTGAACTTGAACGCGCATGCGCCGCCGTGAATATTGCCTAGCGCAACCGGGCAAGCACGCTTATCGCCGGTAGGCGCTTGAACCGTCCAGTTGAATGGGACGCTAGTCGTCGCGCCAGCCGTCTCGAAACCGCCATTAGACAGCAATTCTTCGCCTGTCGCGACAGAATCATCGTCGGTGACGTTGCCGTTCATGCTGGCGATGCCGATACCATTATAGGCCGCGTCACCGCTGGTTGCGCTGTGCGTGATGGTGCAGGTGTGTGCGCCTTCAATATCCGTGTCATTGACGGCGGTGACGGTGACGGTCTGCGGGGCGTTGGAATTGGCGGGGGTGAAGGTCAAGGTCGTCGGGCTGACCGAGCAATCCGCATCGCCAGCGACGGCGATGTTCACGTTTGAAGCCGGTACGCTGTCCAACACGACGGTATAGGTATCGGTTGTGCCGCCTTCGGTCATATCAGCGGTGGTCGGGGCGACAGTCACACTTCCGGCTACGACAGGGATACAAGTGTAGACGCGGAAGTTATCAATCCACCAGCCGTCAGGATTGCCCGCACTGAAGGACTCATCCGACGCTGCATGGAAACGGATTTTGACGTTCATGCCCGCCAGCGCCGCCAGTGAGATGCGCGTCGAGCCTTCACCAAAGGAGTCGCCGGTATAGGCGAATAGACCCGCAAACGGGATGCTGCTGTCGCCAGTCGCCAAACCCGGGTACAACTCGCCCTCCATTTGGGCGTTGCTGAAGGCTGTCCAGCTTACGCCGTTGTTGGTGGTGTATTGGACAATGCCGCCGTCCCAGCCGTCATATTCCCACACATATTGCTGCTCGAAATGCACATAAGCATTCGCGGGCAAGCCATTAATCGCAGTCGTTAGGGTAGAGACACTGCTGCTAACTGTGCCGTTGCTCGCCGTACCGATATTATCGGCGCGCATCGTGCGTGCGCCAATGAGCGGGTTAGTGGCCGAGCTAATCGTCCAAGCATTCGCACCGCCCAAGGCGGAGGTCGTCCATTTGGTTCCGCTGGTGGTCGCATTCTCAAAGTCATCATAGAACAGGTCGCTGGGGGTGAATCCGGTGGAACAGACTTCCGCGCTATCCGGCAGGTGCGGGGATGGCAAGGCCATCTCCGTCGCTAGGACTGCCTTATCGACCTGATCGCAGTCACCAGTCGTGATACCCGCCGCGCCGCCGACAAGCGCGTCGCACGCCGTCGAGAGGTAAACAGCGAGGTCGTTATAGGTGGATGCTTCACTGAGCAACATGGTCTGGGCGTAATAGTAGATGTGTAGCGGCTTGACCAAGCCAATGCCGGTGATGGTCTGACCGTTGAAGGTATCGCCGTCGGCCATCAGGTAAGCGGCCTTGTTGTTAATGCCGCTGTTGATGTGGACGCCGCCGGTGTCACGCGCATCCGTCCAGAAGAATGAGCTGCCTACACGGTCAGGGTCAGACTTGAGGGTCGGGTTTTGCATATCACGAAAGCCGCTGCCGCCGGTGAATTCCTCACCGATCACCCAGCGGTTGGCCGGGGTGTCCTCTACCGTCCCGTTGCTCAGGTCGTAATACTCGCCCCAAACATCCGAGAACGACTCATTGATTGCGCCGCTATCATAAGCGTAAATCAAATCTGATGTATTGCTGGTCACGCCGTGGGTTAATTCGTGGGCGACCACATCATCGGTCACAATCGAGCCGCCCGGACACCCGTCACCATAGGCCATCTGCGTGTTATTCCAGAAGGCGTTGCAGTAGCCAACTTGAATGTGAACGCTGGAACGCAACTGCAAACCGGCATTGTTCAGGCTGTCACGCTGGTGGGTGTTCCAATAGAAATTGTATGTCCCGTTGGCGTGAGTATGGGCGCTATCCGCATCCATATCTGCACCATCGGTACAGGTCAGGTCAGATTCATCGCACAGGAATGTCCCCGGCAAGGTTGTACCATTATTGGCGTCGTAAGTCGCCAAGTCCGCCGTCCCCGTCACGCGCACACCATTGGGGAGGCTGAGGCTATTGGCAGTCGCAGGGCCAACTAATCCCGCGCCAAAATTGACCCCAGCGTTGCGGGCGCTCTGCCAATCGCCGTATTCCATTGAGGCATGGAGTTTATTGAATGAGAAGCGGACATCGCCAGTCGTCGCGTCAATCAACGCGACCACACGGATAGGCTGGCCGACATTCGATGAAATCACCGCTTGCCAGACCACGCCAGCGCGTTCTGCTGAGGACACGCCCGGCTTGATGATGGCCGGGTCATAGACCCACAAGCCTGCATCGCTGATGGATAGGGATGCGTCAGGCACGCCATAGCGGGTCGCGACATAGGTCAACGCCGATTGTCCGGCCACTGCCGCCGACAATGACGGCGCGAGATTGAGGATCGAAACATCCGCAGAGGTGACTTTGCCGGTCATCAGCGTGGCCGCGCCGTCGCCGCGCACGTTGACGATTAACTGTGCGCCATAGACTGGCAGCCCGCCCAAGGTTTGGCGGTAGCGTACCGCCGTCGCAGTGCCGGGGGCGCTATTCAGGGTGAAGGGTTCAGCCATCACCGTATACTCACTCCCAGTCGCCGCGCCGAACACCGCCGCGTAGCGTGCAATCGCACCGTCAGAGGCGGCCAGCGCCGCCGTCCGCACATCGCGCGCAGGCATCCCTAATGTGCCGACTTCAAACGTCAGCAACCGGGCTTTTCCCGTCTGCGGGTCGATAACCTGTTTGGGCGTACTATTGCCTTGCCCGACTGCCGCCCCGCTGACTGTCGTCAGCATTAGGGTCAAAACAACCATCATTAACCAAAACGATTTAACGCGATTCAAAGCAAATATCCTTAATTCCGAACGGTACAATCATTCTAAAGGATGACTATCTTGGCGTAAACAATACAAACGGGCTATCCCATCGCGAGATAGCCCGTTTATTGATGCTATTGGTCAAGCGCTAACGGTCAGGGCAAGCCTCGGAAGGTCTCGCCAGAACTGCCGTCGCTACGTGGGCCAACAGAAGATGTCAGCGACAAGTCATCCAGCAACACTTTACGCCCACTGGTTGTCCCCTTGAACGTGAAGTTCACTTTAATGCTGGTCACGTTACCAGAGGACAAGGTTGCCGACGGCACAGTAAACGGCTGATACCCAGCATCCGCCAATAAATTCAGCGAGGCTATCGTTGGCGCTGCATCAGTATAGGTCACGGTCACTTTGACGAACACAGAGGATGACGCTGCGGCATTGTAATAGCCGGTCAAGCTGAGTAGGTCGCCAGTAGTGAATACCCGTCCAGTGATATTCACCTTTTGAGTCAGTTTGGTGTTTTCGCTTGCGCCGCCGACGAAACGGAACGCGCAAGCACCAGTGCGGGCGTAGATCTTGGTCTGGGTATTGCACATGCGCTTGTCGTTTTGCGTCGTGCCGGACTTGTTGGCGACAACCCACTTCAGCGGCGGACGCGCCGGGCCAACCTCAAAACCACCGTTGACCAACAGTTCATCCGATGCACCACAGGTGTAGATGCTGACATCATCAATCCACCAGCCGTCAGGGTTTCCAGCGCTGTAGGCCTCATCTGAGGAAGCATAGAAGCGGATTTTGACGTTCATGCCCGCCAGCGCCGCCAGTGAGATGCGCGTCGAGCCTTCACCAAAGGAGTCGCCGGTATAGGCGAATAGACCCGCAAACGGGATGCTGCTCTCATCATTCGCCCGACCCGGATACAACTCGCCGGTCATGTCGGCATTGCTGAAAGTCGTCCATGTCGAGCCGTTATTGGTGCTGTATTGAACGACTGCGCCGTCCCAGCCGTCGTATTCCCACACGTATTGATGGCTGAAATACAGGTAGGCATCGGCGGGCAAACCCGTGATGCCGGTGGTCATGGTAGAGGTGCTGTTGCTGACCGGAGTGGTGGTGTTGCCGCCGACATTATCGGCACGCATCGAACGCAAACCGTGCAACGGAAAACTCGATGAGCTAACCGTCCAAGCGTTCTTGCCCTTGAGGGCGGCAGTCGTCCAGCGGTTCGCGCTGGTGGTGGTGTTCTCGAAGTCGTCTGAGAACAGCACGCTGGGCGCAAACCCGCCGTCGCAGACGGTTGCGCTGTCCGGCAGGTGCGGAGAGGGCAGCGCCATCTCGGTTGCCAGCACGGCCTTAGCGACTTGCGTGCAGTCGCCAGCCGTAATGCCTGCCGCACCACCGATCAATGCGGTACAGGCCGCATTAAGATAGGTGGCAAGTTCGTTATAGGTGGTGGTTTCAGTCGCCAAAAGTGTTTGCACATAGTAGTAGATGTGCAGCGGCTTGACCAAGCCAATACCGGTGATGGTTTGACCGTTGAAGGTATCGCCGTCCGCCATCAGATAAGCGGCCTTGTTGTTGATGCCGCTGTTGATATGGACGCCGCCGGTGTCGCGGGCGTCCGTCCAGAAGTTCGGGCTACCCACGCGGTCAGGGTCACCATGAATGGTCGGGTCTTGCATGTCGCGGAAGCCCTCGCCAGCGGTGAACTCCTCACCAATCACCCAACGGTTGGCGGGTATATCTTCTGCTGTCCCGTTACTCAGGTCGTAATACTCGCCCCAGACATCCGAGAATGACTCGTTGATTGCGCCGCTATCATAAGCGTAAATCAAATTGGACGAGAACTCTGTGACGCCGTGGGTTAATTCGTGGGCGACCACATCATCCGTCACAATCGAGCCGCCCGTGCAGCCGTCGCCATAAGCCATCTGCTCACCACTCCAGAAGGCGTTACAGTAACCCGCTGAGAGGTGGACGGTGGACTTCAACAGCAAGCCCAACCCATTCAGGCTGTCACGCCCGTGGATGTCGAAATAAAAGTCATACGTGCCGTTGGCATGGGTATGTGCGCTATCCGCGTCGGCATCAGCGCCGTTCGTACAGGCCAAATTGGACTCATCACACACGAACGTCCCCGGTAAATTATCGCTGTTGTTGGTGTCGTAGGTCGCCAAATCTGCCGTCCCCTGCACGCGCACGCCACCATCGGGTAGGGTTAGAGCATTGGACGCGGCTGGCCCAATCAATCCAGCGCCGAAATTCACCCCAGCGGCGCGGGCGCTCTGCCAATCGCCATATTGTGGCGAAGCGTGAATGCTGTTGAATGCGAAGCGCACAGTACCGCGCTGGGCATCGACCAGCGCGACTACGCGGATGGGTTGACCGACCCGTGATGTCACCACGGCCTGCCAGACCACGCCAGCGCGGTCTGCTGAGGACACACCCGGCTTGACGATGGCCGGGTCATAGACCCACAAACCGGCATCGGTCAATGCCAGCGATTCGACGGGGACGCCATAGCGCACCGACACATAGGTCAGCGCCGATTGTCCGGCCACTGCCGCCGACATCTTCGGCGTTAGTTTGAGGGTCGAGACATCTGCCGATGTGACTTTGCCGCTCATCAGCGTGGCTGCACCGTCACCGCGCACATTGACGACCAGCTGCCCGGTATAGACTGGCAGGCCGCCCAACGTCTGACGGTAGCGTACCGCCGTCGCAGTGCTGGGAGCGCTGTTCAGGGTGAAGGGTTCAGCCAACACCGTATACTCACTCCCAGTCGCCGCGCCAAACGCAGCCGCATAGCGTGCCACAATATCACTAGAGGTAGCCAGCGCCGCAGTCCGCACATCGCGCACTGGCATCCCTAGCGCACCGGGGTTGAACGACAACAAGGTCGCCTTCCCAGTCTGCGCGTCCGTGACTTGTGAAGGCGTTGAATCGCCTTGCCCAACCGCAACCCCGCTGACCGTTGCCAGCAGCAGGTTCAGCACTACTAAAACCAACCAAAACGACCTAATACGACTCACGATTTTTATCCTTCTCTCAAAGCGAATAGACCCATTGTATGACTATCTTTAATCCGCGTAAACTGAAAAATAGATTGTTTGGGTACTGAAACAATCTACTGTATCCCTCACATCGTTACAATAATTTGTCCATCTTGTCCTCTGGGTTGAGTCTGTCAATCCGCTGCATCGCCATCAATGCGCCTGTGAGCGATTTGGGCAACTTGGGCAACTTCCCTTCTAATAGGTCGCTGATGGTCGCAATTTGGATCAGCGGATAATCCTCATCCCAAATTTCAGAGTGGTAGAACCCGGCGCTGACGGCCTCTACGGACATCGGTTTGGTCGGCTCAGTGAGGATGATTAAGACGCCCATCGCGGCTTGTTCGCGTTCCATCACCCCGCGCAAGTCGCGGACAGCGACCACGCTGGGATTATCACCACTTTTAACCGAGACTAAAACACGGGCGGGCTTGCCATTTTTTTCGATGAATGGGATAAACTCATCAATCCCTTTATCCGCGCCTTTTTTGCCTTTTGCGCGTGCGCCGGGCGCTACTGCGCTGCCGTCCCCGCCCGAAGGCCGTGCGCCGACCAATGAAATCGCCCACCATTCAAATTGATGACGGTCTTGCAACGCGAGGGCGCGTGCGCCGCCCGCGTCTACCGGTTCACCGACCACATGATAATCGACCCCGGCTTTGAGGCCGAGTTGCTGCTCAAGCTGATGTTTCATCACCGTAATCGCCAGATGGGTAATATCAATCCCCACCCACCGCCGCCCCAGCTTATGCGCGGCAGTCACCGCCGTCCCGCAGCCGGAGAAGGGGTCTAAAATCATATCGCCCGGATTACTGCTCATCTGGATGATGCGCTCCAATAGCGCGAGGGGTTTTTGCGTCGGGTAGCCAGTGCGTTCTTTGGCGTTGGGCTGTACTGGCGGGATGTCCGTCCAAACATTGCTGAGAGAATTGCCCTCTTGCTCATCGAGATAGCGCTTGAAGCGAGGGACTGTTCCGGGCTTGACCTGCACAATCAGCCCTTGATTATAGGCTTCTTGCATCCGGTCTTTCGTCCAACGCCAGACCCGCATCACGCCCAGAAATTCGTAGGTGAGGTTCGGGCGCTTCTTGTTGGGATTTGCGAGATTATCCAGTTGGTAACGCCGCCCGTCGGGGTCGGCATACTTATAGAACTTCTCGACATAATTGGGGTCGTGAGGGGTATAGACGATATTCCATGTGAAAGATTCGGATTTCACGTAGTAAAAAATCACGTCATGATTTTTTGCCAGATTGCGCGTGACTTGCCCTTTGGCGTTGGTGCGCTCCCAGATGATTTCGTTGCGGAAATGTTCTGAGCCAAAAATGGCGTCCAAAATTAACTTGAGATAATGGCTGGCGGTGGGGTCGCAATGCAGGTATAGGCTGCCGGTAGGCTTGAGGACGCGGTGTAGTGCAACCAATCGTGCGGTCATCATGACCAAATAGGCCATCAGTTGGTTTGTGCCGACCAAGACTCGTATCGCGTTCAGGACATCCGCGATTTGGCGTGAGTTCCCGTGCAGTAATTCGGCGTAGAGGGTTTCGGATTGTTGAGTCCAATGCCATGTATCACCGAATGCCTCCATCTGCGCGTCGCTATCGAGGCCGCTTTCGTCTCGAAACAGCACGTTATAATCGCGGGCGCTGTTAAAAGGCGGGTCAAGATAAATCAAATCTACCGTTTCTGAGGGGAAATGCTCATAATTTCGCAAAACCTCTAGGTTATCCTCGTAGTACAAACGGTTGGTCTGAAAAGTCATGTCGTCGCCTTCGATTAGGACGTGTGTTCTGATGACTTGAGTATAGCATAACCTCAGCGCCCGCCGACCATCCGGTAGACCCTATCCAGTTCATCCGCCGAGGCGATGGTCAGGTCGAGGTCTTTCAGCAACCCGTCATCCAGCCCATATACCCAACCGTGGACGGCCAATGATTGTCCCCGTCGCCACGCGCCTTGCACGATGGTCGTGTGGCAGACATTATGCACCTGCTCGATCACGTTACACTCACAGAAGCGATTCTGGCGCTGTTTGTGATCGTCAATGGAGTCCAACTCGTACTCGTGGCGGCGATAGATGTCTTTCAGGTGGCGTAGCCAATTGTCAATCAGGCCAAATTCTTTATGCTGCATGGCCGCCGAGACGCCGCCGCAGCCGTAATGCCCACACACGATGATGTGTTTGACCTGCAAGACCTCAACCGCGTATTGGATGACCGACAGACAGTTCAGGTCGGTATGGACGACGATATTCGCCACGTTGCGGTGGACGAATACCTCGCCCGGCATCTTGCCGATGATTTCATTGGCTGGCACGCGACTGTCAGAGCATCCAATCCAGAGATATTCTGGGGCGTGCTGGGCGGCCAATGTCTGGAAAAACGTCGGGTCTTGGGTCAACATCCGCGCCGCCCATGCGCGGTTGTTATTGAACAGGTCTTTTAGAATCCGCATCGGTGGTGAGTCCTATCTCCGCCCTAATGTGCGCCGAGGTATGCGCGGCGGATGGTTTCGTCGTTGAGCAATTGGTCGCCCGTGCCGCTTTGGATGATCGTGCCGCTTTGCATGACATAGCCGCGTGAGGCGACTTCCAACGCCATCAGCGCGTTTTGCTCAACCAGCAGAATCGTCGTCCCGTTGGTCTTGTTGATGCGCGTGATGATCTCAAAAATCTGCTCGACCAGCACGGGCGCAAGCCCCATCGACGGCTCATCCAACAATAAGAGGGTAGGCCGCGCCATGAGCGCTCGCCCCATCGCCAGCATTTGCTGTTCGCCGCCGCTGAGCGTCCCCGCGTATTGCTTGACGCGCTCTTTTAGGCGGGGGAACAGGCCGAACACCATTTCGATGTCCGCTTGCACCTCTTTATCGCGCCGCAGAAACGCGCCCATCTCTAGGTTATCGAGGACGCTCAAGCGTGGGAAAATCCGCCGCCCTTCTGGGGACTGCGAAATGCCCATTCCGACCAACTCATGCGCTGGTTTGCCGTGGATGGGGACGCCATTGAACCAGATTTCGCCCTGACGCGGCTTAATTACCCCGCTAACCGTGCGGATGGTGGTGGTCTTGCCCGCGCCGTTCGCCCCGATGAGCGTCACGATTTCGCCGTCATAGACCTCTAGCGAAATGCCGTGTAGGGCTTGGATGTTGCCGTAATAACTGTGGATGTCATCCACCTTCAAAACCGGCTGCTTATTTTCGGCCATTTCTCAAAACCTCCAGCGCACGCTTACCAAGATAGGCCTCAATCACGCGGTCATCATTCTGTACCTCATGCGGCAGCCCTTCGCTGATTTTCTGGCCGTAGTCCAAGACCGTCACCTTGTCGCTGATGGTCATGACCACTTGCATGTCGTGTTCAATCAACAGAATCGTCAAGCCGAGGTCGTCGCGCAGTCGCCGGATGAAAGCCGTCATCTCGCCGGTCTCGTTGGGGTTCATGCCCGCCGTCGGTTCATCCAACAACAGTAGTTTGGGGTTGGTCGCCAACGCCCGCGCAATCTCCAGCCGCCGCTGAGAGCCATACGGCAGGCTCTTTGCCATTTCATCTTCAGAGCCACTCAGCCCGACGTATTCCAACAGCGAACGCGCCTGATATTCCGCGCCCAATTCTTCGCGGCGGGTTTTGGCCGGTTTGAGGATGTCTTCCCACCAACTGGATTGTAGGTGATGGTGCATCCCGACCAGCACATTTTCCAGCGCCGACAGATTATTGAACAGGCGAATGGTCTGGAAGGTGCGCCCGATGCCGACGCGGGTGAGTTGGTGCGGCTTCAGGCCGCTGATGGGTTTGCCGTCGAAAAAGACCGTGCCAGTGGTCGGGATATAAAAGCCGGTCACGACATTGAAGAAGGTCGTCTTGCCCGCCCCGTTTGGCCCGATGATGCTGGCAATCATGCCCTCCATCAAGGTGTAATCCAGCGTATTGACCGCCGTCAGGCCGCCGAATTTCTTGCTGACGCCGCGTGCTTCTAATAGGATTTTGCTCGACATCAGGATTATCCCTTCACGCTGACGGCGGATTTAGGCCGCGCACGTTGCGCGGGGGCGAATAAGCCTTGTGGTCGCAGCAACATAATCACAATCAGGCCGACCCCAAAGAACACCCAGCGCAGATTTTGCACGTCACTGTTGGGGAAAATCGCTGGTAGAATCTGCGCCAAGAAAACCCCGTCAAAGATGGTGATGAATACGCCGCCGATGAGGACGCCCCACACGCTGCCCGCGCCGCTGAGGATGACGATAATCAGCAAGAAGATTGAGACTTGGAAGCGGAAGGCGTCTGGCGTGATGCTACCGAGGTTAGAGGCGAACACCGCGCCGGCCAATCCGCTGAACGATGCGCCGATGGCGAACGATAGCAGTTTGACCCGCACGACGTTGATTCCCATAAAGCCCGCCGCCGTTTCATCCTCGCGGATGGCACGCCACGCCCGCCCCAAGCGGCTGAACTCTAGGCGCTTAGAGACGAACAGCACCAGCAACACCAATAGCACGACCATGAAATACCAGAAGGTCGGGTTGACGCCGGGGGCAAGCGTCCCGCTTGGCAGTGAGAAAACCTCTTCAACCATGCCAAAATCAGGCTTGCCCAGCGGGTTAATCCCTAGCGGGCCATTGGTCAGGTTGAAGTCCTTAATCAGAGTCCAGCCGCCGATTTGGATGGTGATTTCTTTGAAGTTCCGCACCAGAGTCGGGATGATTTCACCGAACGCCAGCGTCACAATCGCCAGATAGTCGCCGCGCAGCCGTAAGGTGGGCGCGCCAATCAGCATCCCGAAAAACGCCGCCACCAGCGCACAAATC
>Ga0163154_10001476_pt1 | contig 36228 bp, 36 predicted proteins | sample OliLakLV19MP9P1_FD_148649 | JGI IMG/M metagenome (GOLD analysis project Ga0163154, IMG submission 148649) | Freshwater microbial mat bacterial communities from Lake Vanda, McMurdo Dry Valleys, Antarctica - Oligotrophic Lake LV.19.MP9.P1 | ecosystem: Environmental > Aquatic > Freshwater > Lake >... | reverse complement strand
ATGATTCATGATTAGCTTATACTGTCTATTCCTGGTGAAGGTCAAAGACTAATTCCAACGGGTATTCGAGAAAGAATCCGTAATTTAGTTAGAAGTATAAGACTTAGAAATAGTTTACCAAGTTTACTGAGAACTCAGCCCCCCCTGAACCATTCTGATCCTGAGGTACCAACCAAAAGCACAGGACAAGATTCACAGGAAAAAAAGCCTTCCCTCAAGGACAAAAGAGATAGGGAGAATAGGGAGAATAGGGAGTCAATTGGTTATAATTTATTTGCTAATAAGATTGGCTTGCCTGGATATGATCAAGCTCTCCCGGCCTGGCTCAAAAAAACTGAATTGATTGAGTATCTTCAGGACTCATTTCCTAATGATGCTGGTTTAAATCAAATAAGTAATTTGCCACTTGCTGAGATTGATAATGCAATAACACTAGTTGCTTCGCGCTTACAAATACCAGAAAAAGTGGCAAAAATATTGATCGCTAATATTTTAGAGAAGAAAGATTAAGCCCGTCATTCTGACTAAAAACAGATAACTGCCTGAAGGCCCAGGCAAATGAAACCTGACGCTGCCCTAAATAAAGATTGTAGGTTTATGCATAAAGCTAAGCTCTTGATTGGAATTATCCTAGCGGCTTTGATGCTGGTGAACAACTTCACCCAGCCTGACCTCGTCTTTGCTGCGGTTAACTGTGCTCAAAATTCACTGACTGCCAGTAATGTTTTAATCCTTCCTGAGATCGATCGCTCAAATCCTTCCCAAATTAGTTTTCAGGTCCTACCGGCTGATTATTACAATCAAACAATCTTTCTTCGCTTCATCCGAGCTGATGATTTATCAAATACTGAATATCTTTTCCCAGTCAGTATTAATGATATAGGTGATAATCTTGTTTTAAATAATCAAAGTATTACGGCAATCTTCCCCTCCTTGCCTTCTGGCGATTTCCTAGTAGATGTACTGGGCGGTCCTATTATTTCTGGGGGAGTAACATCCTACCCTAGCTGTTATAGCGTACCTGGACTTGTGAACATAACAGGTCAATTTTCATGTCTTAATCTTGGTCAAATTTGCGTACCAGACCAACCTTTAGCAGTCTGCGGTAATATCCCAAATGCCTTCTGTGATAGATCTGAGTCACCAGCCATAGTAAAGGTACCGCCTAGCAGTAGCGGAGTTATCAGCTGCGAATTCACCACCAACTCTGCCGGAAAAATTGTCTTATGTGTCGGAGGGTTTGCTACAGAAGCTGAGCTACTTAATGCCAAATATGACATGACTGCAAGCGTTGTCGCGAATCAATTGGTTTATCAACCTAAAAGCAACTTACCTAATTTTATTGCTCTTGGACCGGATGGCTACTTTACCTGCTTTGCGGGAGACTTTACTGACGAATTGGTGGATCAGTATATTGAAAGCTATATAGAACCTAGTAATACTGCTTGCAGTATAGCCAAGACTTTAGGAGTGAATTTTACAGTATCATTAGCTGCTGCAACCGGTGCAGAGGCTTGCACCATTACAAATAACGATCCAAGTGAGAATATGAATCTGACTTCTTATATTGAAGTGAATGGCTTAAATATCTGTACCGCAACTAAAAGAATAAACTTTCAAACTATAAATGAGATCATTGAGGATGATGAAGAAGTTATCACCTATGAAATCTGTTCCCAAATTCCTGAAGATGTTCAGAAAGAAGATTGCTGTGAGTGTGCTACCGGCAGTCGTAATTTGATAGTTGATGCAGAGTTTGCTTCATTCACTAATAAGAGGAAAATCTGTGCTGAACGACCAGACGCTGCCTCATTTACTCCTGGCATCTGGACAGCGGTGGGTTGTATTAAAGCCCAACCTCAAGATATTGTGGCCCAATTAGTCCAAATTGGTTTGGGCGTGGCTGGAGGCATAGCCTTATTGATGATGCTGGCTGCCGCTTTCTTATTCTCCACCTCGCAAGGTGACCCAAAACGCACAAATCAGGCTCGAGATCTGTTAACGTCAGCCGTGATCGGCTTACTCTTTATTATTTTCTCAGTCACGATTCTCCAGTTCATTGGGGTCACGATTCTGAGAATTCCTGACTTTGGGATTTAAAACTGTCCCCAGATCAACTCTTGATGTAGAATATGCATGTCTAAACATGCGCATCTGTCTATGAATATTGAAGAAAACCTAACTCAAGAAAATTTGAATTCATTAAACCCGCTAGTTTTATATGGGGATGAAACTATTAATCAAAGTTTTGTAAACCCTGGTACACTTTTAACTCGCGTGTTGGTGTTTGCCTTTCCCTTAGCTGGTCTGATTTTATTTGTGATGCTAATTTGGGCGGGACTTGAAGTCCTCAGAGGTGCGAGCAAAAAATCTAAAGATGAGGGGAAAAAACGGGCTGAGTCTGCTCTGATTGGCTTTATGTTACTTTTCGCTTCATTCTTCCTGATTCAAGTGCTGGAAGTCGTTTTTGGCTTGAGTATTATCTAAATTGAAAGTCTCAAAGTTAGGCGCCAAAGCGGCGCTGGCGCTGGGCATATTCAGCCAAAGCTTTATCAAGTTCTGCGGCTGAGAAATCTGGCATTAGAACTTCTGTAAAATAGAGCTCGGCATAAATACTTTGCCAGGGCAAGAAACCTGAGAGCCGTTGTTCACCACCGGGTCTGATGATTAGATCAATATCTGGAAGGCCAACTGTATCTAAGTTGACTGAGATCTCCTCTTGAGTAATCGGGCTAGCCGGTGTGAGATTGGTGGACATAATTTGATTGATGGCCCGAGTTAGTTCATCACGACCACCATAATTCAAAGCAAAAATCACCGTAATCTTCTCATTATTTTGTGTTGTCTCCACCCATGAGGTAATGTTTTTTTGAAGATCTTGAGGAAAGCGAGCTAAATCTCCGATCACTTGGAGCTTGACACCTTTTTCATGAAGTTCGGCAGCGTTACGGTGAAACGCATCACGAAACAAATCGAGCAAACCCGCAACTTCGGCTTTATCACGCTGCCAATTTTCCGTACTAAAAGCCCAAAGTGTCAGGAACTTCACACCGTGTGTGATGCATCGTTCTACCAGTGGTTGGATGACTTTATTTGCTACGTAACTATGGCCTTGAAGCACTTCGAGTTTATGCTGCCGAGCCCACCGCCGATTACCATCCATAATGATACCAAGGTGTTGTGGGATTGAAGATTTAGGTTTTGACATGAAAATTAAGTAATCGTAGTGCCCAGCCAGTCGGCGCCACTCAAAGCATTATATAAATTATTTGGTTTCAATCCAGATAGAATTTTGGATTGAATGCCTAACTCAGTTAATTTGAGAGATTCAGACACTTTCAAACCCATACCGCCGGTCACATCAAAGCCTTTCGTGATACTCAAGGCTTGACTCAATTGGGGCCAAGTCTTGGCCGTAATCTCCGGCACCACTTTTTTATCATGGTCATAGAAGCCATCAACTTCAGTCACATGAATAATTTGGGATACATTCCAACCTCGCTTTATAAATTCTGCTGCAAAAAAAGCTAAGACTTCTTCTGTTGACCAAATAGTGCAACCCTGGCCGCGATCAACAATCACATCACCATGAGTGACTGGAAATAAGCCCTGTTTAATATATTCTTCAAACACTTCTGTAAAGAATGCTGATGGCAAACGATTCTGGGTGATTAAGCTATTAGCAGGAGCTAAGGTTACGGCTGGCAAACCAGCTTCCAAAAAGGCGTGAACCACCAAGCGATTGAGTTGGGCAGCACTATCCTGCACAATTGCCATCCCCAACCGACTTTCTTCGTCTCTAAAGCCATTAATAGTCTGATACTGAGTAGCCGGTACGTGGGCAAAACTGCCTTGACCATGTCCAACTACAAGTAGTTCATGAGGATTATTTTCAGCCGCAGCTTTAATTTCGGCGACCAATCTTTTGAGAACATTCTCCCGCAGTTGCATGGGAATCTCTTTATTGGTGATGATGGAGCCACCAAGTTTGATCAGAGTCACGGGTTTGGTCATAAAATCTTTAAGTACTAGCTACTAAATTTTGGACAACAGATCTCATAAAGGGGCGGAGGGGATAGCGGTTTGGTTGATTCAGCAATTCTGCCGGCGAAACCAAGGCTAATTGGCGATTTTGGCGGGCTAAATGCAGCTCAATCACAGACAAACCTGTTTCACTTAATTCATGACGAAATCCACACCCTTGAATATACGTTAATCTTTGCCTTCGATCTTGAATGGTATGTGTGGTGGGAAATGCCAATTCTGATAATTCACTTTGGTTGAGAGCTAGTCCAGCTTCTATCTTAAGTTCTCTCAGCATGGCATTAACCCGGGGTTCCTGAGGCTTAACTCCCCCACTAATGACGCTAAACATTGTTGATAATAGTGGGAATAAGGCATTATCAAGCTTGAGATCTCCTTCTGCTTTCCCTAAGTCTTCTCCAGGCAAAGAGGCAAGCAAAATCATTCCTTCCAGCATTAAAAGGCAATAAACCCCATCCCGAGGTTGAGCATCTTGGACTAAGTGCTCAAGACTCACGGCTATCTTTCTGAAGCAGTGTTATTAATTCTGGTTTTTCTAACATGATTAAAAACCAAGGTGCGAGCTCAAATGACTCCGGATTAGCTATCAGATCTGACAGCTTCACCAAAGCCGTAGTCTGAACTTCGCCCGGGTTAAGATGTAGCTCACCTTGATACTGGCCAACAAAAACTTGATCGATCTCTCGCTCACTAAACTCCTCGTTACATTTGGCAAAGTACTGGAATTTTTGGACAGGTTTGAGAGTTACTTGAGTAATTCCTAATTCCTCGCGTAAGCGGCGGTAGGCGCATTGTTTGTAATCTTCAGTCGGTCGAACATTGCCACAACACGTATTTGCCCACTGACCGGCTCCCACAATTTTTTTCTGACTACGTTGTTGAATTAACAGCTGACCTTGATCATTAAATAAATAAACAGAAATCGCGCGGTGCAATTTCCCCTCGCCTCGATGAGCTTCAATCTTATCCAATACCCCAATAAAATTGTCTTGTTCATCAACTAAAGTAACTTGATCTAGGTTATTCATAGACAGCTATTTAGTCGGAAAAGATCTTCAAAATCATGCAAAGCAAATGAGATTAAGGCTTTTTGAAAACTACAGTAAACCTGAAAAGTAGATAAAACAAAAGTACTTGCCAATACAAACAAAAAAAGGTAATGACATTTGACACTAAAGATAAGAATTCACAGCCCACAAAATCAGTGGCACGACAAGAAAAAACTAAGCCGACTATCGGCACAATTGAAAACCGCCACAGCAAGGTCACTAATGCTAAAACCAAAGTGGGTAATAACGACATCCAAACAAACACCTTATCTTTAACTAACGACTGCATTGTTTGATATGGATGCAATAACAACCCTAAGGTAATTTGACCTAAAGCGTAGATAAAAGACCAGATCATACTTAACTCATTTTCTTCAGAAATTCTAAACTTAGACTCGTGATTATTGCCAAAAAAACCAAAACTTTCCAAGCCTGTCGACCAATAAAAGACGTCAAGACATCTAGTTGTGGAGGAAAAAATCGCTGGTCGTGCAACCGGGCTTGGAGCGTGGCTTCTGCTTGGAGACGAGATAAAAAATCCGAGTTTTCCATACAGTATTTCCCTATGCCACTGCGGCATATGCCACTTTGAAGGCTTGGCGAGCTCTAAACAATTCTGACTCAATTGACTTGACACTTTTGTGAAGCTCTGCAGCCATTTCTTCAATCTTTTTACCATCAATATATTTTAAAAGTAATAATTCACGATGTTGTAGACTCAAAGTTTGAATTGCTAACTTCACTCTTTCTGAAGTTTCATGACTATCACTGACCTTGGTGGGAAGCAAGGCTTGGACGAACGCGTCGTTCAAAGACAAAGCTTGGATGGCTTTTTTGGCATATTTTTTACGGAAGTAATCAGCGATTTCATGCCGAGCAATGGCTTGCATCCAGGTCATAAGCTGTGACTCACTTCTAAAGAGTGGTAACTGTTTCAAGGCGTTCAAAAATGTTTCTTGGACAAGTTCATCCGCGTCACTGTCTTGAGAGACTTTAGCTACCACAAAGCTCAATAATTTAGGGTGATAGATCTTAAACCAATACTCCACAGCCATCGGCACACCAGCCCGCAGATCTTTCAACAAGGCTGCCTCTGATTTATCGTAAAGTTGGGTGAGTTTTCTGGAAACCATAGTGAGTTTTTACTTTTGAGCGGGAATTCAGCTAGAGATGTGCTTTTTTCTCATTCTACCCTATAATACCAAACATGCCCGAACAACACTTATTAGCAGCTGATTTACCAGGACTGGCTGGCTGCGATCCTAGCAAACTCGAACTTAACTTAAATGATTGTTATCGTTTGGGGGAAAGCCAAAAAGTAGGTGACGTTTACGACACCCCTGCTACTTTGGTCAACATTTTAGTTCGTAATGCGTTTGTGATCTCTGGCATCTTGATTTTTATCTTGATTTTTTATGCCGGCTGGTTATTCATTACCAATGAATCTAAGGGTAAAGAAGAAGCCAAAGGCGTTATGGAAGCCGCGGTGGTTGGTTTTATTATGATGTTTGCGGCTTATTGGATAGTTCAAATTATTAAAGTTGTGACAGGCGCCGATATTTTACTTTAAGAGTGGTAGAATATGAGGCAATATAAAGTATAGTTAACTCGATCGGGAAAAAATGCCACCAGCTGATGAAAGCGTCTTTGGAACTGTCTCTCCTCCACCTGGAGTTGAGCAGTTTAATATTGCCACTGGGGCTGGAGTTGAAGGCATTGGCATCCTAGTCTTTATTTCTGTTTTAATTCGCTTAGCCACTGTTGTGGCCGGCCTTTACGTGCTTTTTAACTTTTTTACAGCTGGTTTTGAGTACATCACCGCTGGTGACGGCAAAGCCAATCAAAAAGTCAAAGACAAATTGACCAGCAGTGTCTTAGGTTTAGTTATTATTGTGGCTTCCTACGTTATTATCGGCGTGGCTGGCACAGTCTTCTTTGGTCGGGGCGACTACTTTATTCGACCCACCATCTGTGGTCCAACTCAAATTGATGAAGGGACTGGCTCTTGCATAGCAAGACCTTAGGCTTAAAATATGGCAAAATTATTGGCACAACAAGCTGAGTTTGGACCTGGTATAGACCCAGTCAGTCCGCTTTATGGCCAAGACGCTGCTACCTATCGTGCTGATGCCAATACGCCACTTCAAGATCTAGAAACCATCATCAGTACTTCGGTCGGTATCTTGACGGTAGTTTCCAGTTTGTTTTTCATTGTTTACTTTTTCATGGCCGCCCTAAAATGGGTAACAGCTGGTGGAGATGGCGGCAAGGTGGGGAAAGCTCGGGATGAAATGGTTCAGGGTGTAGTGGGTTTAATCGTAGTGGTCGCCGCTTATGGCATCATTGGTTTGCTGGGAACCATCATCGGTATTAACATTCTGAATCCCGCTAAAAGCATCATTGATATCTTACCTGGCGCAGGCTAACTATGAAGAAAAAAATTATTTACTTTATCCTTCCTTTATTGGCAGTTGTGGCTTTCCTAACTTTAGTTCCTCCCCACGCTCAAGCTCAGATCATTAATCCTGTTTTGAGTGAAGAATTAGGTCAGTCGCCAAATGAAGCTCGAGCCGGTATTACTTTCGTCAGGTATTTTGTGTCAGTCTGGCGAGCTATAATTAGTGTTGGCAGTCTCCTTGTCTTGGTAAACTTTGTTTGGGGCTCCGTTGAGTGGATTACCGCTGGCGGGGATAGTGGCAAAATTGGCAAAGCTCGCGATAAATTAACTCAGTCGGTGATTGGTCTAGTGATTTTAGTCTCATCGGCCTTAATTATTGCCTTTATTGGCCGAGTTTTCTTTGGTTCAGCCTTTAATATTCTTCAACCAAGATTACCTAGTAATATTGAGGTTCCCCTAGATGGAATCGGCTATGGCTAATATTTTATGAACCCAACAGACTCTCTCCCTCCCATTACGAATTTGAACGATGTGATTTTACCTTTTGAGCAAGAAGCTGGCCTGCAAGAGATACCATTAGCCAATGGCTTGGCCCAAAAAGTAGATGCAGGATTTGGGGCGTACTTAGGGAGTCTCCTGGGAGGCATTATGTTGCTTGCCACTATCTTGACGCTGCTCTACTTGGTTTGGGGTGGCATTGAGTGGATTACTTCTGGCGGTGACAAAGGTAAAACCGAAAAAGCTCGCGACCGCATGACTCAAGCCGTGATTGGCTTGGTGGTTTTAGGCGCTTCAGTAGCAATCTTAGTGCTCGTCCAAAGTTTCTTAGGCTCAAGTTTCTTGAAATTCACGGGGGGTAGCCTTCCAGGGGGTGGTTCAGGTGGTGGTGGTGGTACGGCCACTTGTAATGCCAGTACTGTTGGCAGAAGCTTTAATGATGGGGGAGCTGGTGGTTACTGTACTGAAGGTCCAGCCACTGTCCGATGTAATGGTCCAGATACTCATTTACCCTATCCTCATTTTGATCCTTGCAGCTGTACAAAGACCGAATTCCAAGTAGGTGGGTATGATTTTGACTCTTGTTAAAGACAAAATTTTTCAGCACAATGTGTGATATACTACTCAAGTAATTTAGAAGGAGTACTTCATGAAAAAGAATCGAGTTTTAGCTTCCCTAGCTGCCGCTGGTAGCAGTGTGGCTACTTCATTAGCCCTTGCTCCACAGGCAATGGCCCAAACCTTAAGAGACGTGGAAGTTCAAAGCCCTCGAGGTTTTGCCACGAACTTTGGCGGTCTACTTAATGGCGTACTTAGTTTTGTTCTCATTATTGGCGCTTTGTTAGTGCTCTTCTATCTCATTTTGGGTGGAATTGAGTGGATTACGTCAGGCGGTGACAAAGGTAAAACTGAAGCAGCTCGTAACAAAATTACGGCAGCTGTAATTGGCTTAATCATCTTAGCCGCTGCATGGGCTATCTTAACCTTGGTCTTGAATTTCTTAGGCTTCCGCAACTTAAACGAAGTCTTCGACAATGCCGGAACCATCAATGGTGGCGCACAAACCCAGTAATTTAAAAATTGAATTTAAAACCCTCGCTTAGGCGGGGGTTTTTTGTGGCTACAACTACCTAACTGCTCAAATTCTACACTAAAAAGGAGATACTGGTAACGGAGATGGTAACGAAAGCCGGAGTCAAATTTTATTCAAACTAAAGAACCAAGGACATCAAGGTTGGGGTTCTAAGTTGGGAAGTAAAAGAACTTCATAGAAGTAGTATAATAGCGCTATGATCAAAGCTTTTTTATTGACACTGACTTTTGGAGTTCTATCAATACTGTCTGTCCAGCCAGTCCTAGCTACTGAAACTTCCCAATACCAAATCGCCGCTAATCCCATCTTGATTCAAGAAGGCAACGGGACTATTTATTTGAGTACGGAAACCACTAAAGGCGGCGAAGCTGTGTCTGTTGTGAGAAATGCGACCAGCTCAAGTCGTGAAACTACGACTCCCAACCAGCAGTTGCAAGACATCGATATTTCTATTCCTCGAGGCTTTGCCAGTACTTTTTCTGGTTTAATTAATGGAGTACTCAGTTTTGTTTTGATCATTTCCGCGTTATTAGTGCTTTTTTTCTTACTTTCGGGTGGTTTTGATTGGATCACTTCTGGGGGCGATAAAGGTAAGACTGAGAAAGCTCGCGATAAGATTACTGCTGCCGTGATTGGCCTAATTATCGTGGCGGCTTCTTTTGCCATTTTAAATTTAGTGATTAGATTCTTAGGCTTTAGTAGCTTGAATGATATTTTTGACAATGCCGGAACCATAAACGGTGGCGCACCCACCAACTTTGCTAGCTCGAGTGCTGTCGTTGTTCCCACTCCAGTGCTCACCCCTACCCCCACTCCGCTTCCTTAATTAAAGGTAGTCCGAAGTGACTCGCAAATCACAAAAAGTAAAAAGGCTAGCTTCTTGATATAATAGGTAAGTTGTGAAAAAGCATTTTTCTCGTTTCGCTAGTCAGATCCTCACTTGCCTTTTAGTTGCAGTTATCATAAGCAGCTCTCCAACTCAAGTTCAAGCACAGGCCGTAACTGTTCCTTGGGTAGAGCCTTGTTACTATGAAGCTGTAGTCGCCCAGCGTGAGGGTACTCCAACTGAAGTGACTAATACCTACCAAGTGCCTACCGTTCAAGGTGCTCGTTGCATCATTGCTAATATTTTGTCGATTGGAACCTCTGCCGTTGGTTTAGTTGGTTTTGTGATGTTTTTGATTGGTTCTTTTACCTATTTGCTTTCTGGTGGTAATACCAAAGGTACTGAAAGTTCCAAACAAACCCTAACTTTTGCTGTGGTGGGAATTGTGGTGGCTTTGAGTGCTTTTATTCTCTTGAATGTAATTCGAGCCTTTACCGGTGTGGATCGAATTTTACAATTTGAAATCCCCACTTCTGACGATGGCTTGCCATCAGCTGGAGCCGGTCTTTGAGTGGCTAGGATGTTAAGCACGGGCTGAACCTAACTAAAAACTAGACTGAGAAACACGTGTCATGAAGAAAGTCTTATTACTCCTTATTCTGTGGTCGGCAATGGTTTTCACTGGCCATATCTTTATCAGGCATGTACAAGCTCAAGATGCACCAGTTCCCGCTCTAGCGGGCGCTAATATTTGTTCGATTGTAGGTAATAACTTTGCCATCACTTTCAATGGTAAAGGCAACTACAATGAAGCCAGCTTTACGCTTGCTTCATTAGCCGGCCGTGAGAATGTTGAGCCAATTATTAAAGCCATTAATGGGACTGATAAGACCATGATTATCAGGTTAGGTCCTGCTAAAGGTTTTCCTGGTCCAGCCGATCCTAATGAATATGCGGACATGCTGCTGGAAATTGCCCAAGCGGTGGGCGGCAAACCATTTACAGCCATGGCCAGCCATAATGAACCTAACTGTGCTGAGCTGGCACCATTAGCAGATGAAGTAGCCTACGCTACTATAGTTGCAGACCGTATTAAACAAAGCACTGCTGCTAATCAGATTACAGTGATTACTGGCCAAATTGATACCTACTGTGATCCTGTGCCTGGTGAACCGACAATAGAATACATTGCCGCCTTGACTAATATTCCGGGAATTGAAGGCTTGTCTTTACCTTTTTATATTACTAACGTGACTACTCCCAGCCCTCTTGAACGGCTTAAAGCTGCCATGGCGCTCACATCTTTACCCATTTATATTACTGAATCTGGCCCCTATAAACCAGGTAGTATGCCAGAATTTGCCGCGGCGGTACCACAGGTTGTAGCATTGCCCAATGTCAAAGCCTTCCTGCTTTTTAATGCTCTACGTCTAAATCCGGATCCCGAATTTAATTACACTCGACCGTTTTGGAGTTTGGCCTGTCGCAGGGCTTTACGAACCCAGTGTCAAGACGTGGAAGCCGTTATCAAGGCTTGCGGTGAACAGGAGCCTGATGATTACTATTTGTATCCCATTCAGGGTTTGGCTGAGGGGAACTCGGGTCAAATCTTAACCGACTTAATTGACCAAGGGTATCAGATGCACTGTACTACCCCCAGAATTACGGCAGAAGCCATGCAGGGTGATCAAATCGCTAGACTTATGGAGTTGGCTGAGCAAAATGCTTCATATGTAGGCAATTATAACGGAGTCAAATCAATCCAGTCGTTTGATTATGTGCAGTCACAGATTCCCTTACTCCGTGATACCAGTCTTGTTTCTAGTCTTTATAACTCGCTGGAAGATTTTTTTGGCTTTCAGTCCTTCAATAAAGACCCAGAAAATGTTCAAAGCAATGTTGAGTCAGCGCCTTTAATTACTATGCTCGCTCTTCAAGATCAATGTGCTCAAAAAGTCAAAATCTTAGAAAGTATTGAGAAGCTCTGCTCAAAGCTGGAAGATCCTTCCACCTGTGGTTTGTATCAACCCATCCCTGGCGCGGAAAAATATACCACTCAAGATTTGCTGACTGCCTATCGCCAAGAAGGTGACGCGGTGCGATGTGAAAACGTTTTTGGCGGCAAAGATGAGAGTTTAGTTGCTAACTTGACTCCGCAACAACAGGAAATTAGTAATGCTATTCAGCGCACGCCACTTTATTTAGATCGAGCCTATCGGCTGGCTTTCTTAGTGATTGTTAGCGAGTTGCTTGAAGAAAAACCCAATAGCTTTTTTAATTTTTTGCGGTCCGACGGCACGTCTCAACCCAATCACTCAGTCAAAGTTTTGGCCTTCAAAATTCCCGATTTTGCTACTAATCGAAAAATTGAAGCCAGTGCCTATACCGACCCGCTGCAATTAACAAGGAACTTGTTGGGATCAGAATCACAAAATGATGCCAATCAAGAAAAAATTGTGGCAGAGCGTGAAGAGTTGCGAACAGCAGCAGCTTCCCAAACCATTAACTGCAGCACGGCTGACTGTACTGATCCCATGACTCGCTCCTTAGTGGAACTGGTTAATAAATCTCCATTCCAATCATGTGATGCAGACCCCGATGCACTGAAGTACGAACCGGTCAACCAAATTTTTAGTAGCGGTGAATTAATTAGCTCAGCTGGCACACAATTTGCAGACGGCAGTGACCCTGCTAAAAAATTGTTTAACGTCACGCCTTTACCAGTCCCTGCGTCTACGCCTGCCCCACCTCTTCCAACTAGTGATGAAGATAATAATTCACCCCAAATTGCTGTTTTTAACTTTTTATCAAACATCAAGTTAGGCTTAAGAGGAGGTGAAAGTAAAGCTAAAATTAAGAGTTATTTGGTTATGCCAGTCGGCGCCGAGCTAGAAACAGCTGAAGATTCAATAATGGCGCTCTTCAACCACGACTGGATTGAAAACTACGAAAGCGATCCTAACTTTAAAAAATACTATAAAATCACTGGCATCAGTCAAGATATGGTTGGAGGCAAAGTTTCACATACTTTTTTTGATCCTACTTTAACAACTGTATGTAATCCAACCGTTGTGAACTTCCCTGAGTGTTTGGAAAAAAAAGCCAGCCTTGAAGTCGTAGCCCCTCAAAATGACCATGCTCCACGACTACCGTTTGGCCGATTAGGGTATATAGCACGGAAAGTTCAAGATGTTGGCTATCAAATTGCCACACCAGCCCGTGACTTCCTAGCCAGTATTACCACGACTGAGGAATGGCTTTTGCAAAACCAGGTGTTGAAACAGCCTGGAGGCAGTGGTGAAAACCCACTACCTGTCCCCATTGCTTGCCAAGGCTACAGTAGTCAAACGATTCAAATTCCCACCCAACCAGAATTAATAACAAAAATCTATCAATACGCGAATCAGAATGGCATCACGCCCCAGCTTTTGTGGGGTGTCTTCCAGATTGAAAGTGGCCCATTCTTGAGAGCCATGAGAGCTGGCAAGACTACGATGAGCTGTGGTGAAACAATTAACTCTTGTGGAGCCACAGGCCCGCTGCAAATTATTCAGGGAGTTTGCGTGACAGACCAATGTAAGTCACCATTAATTCAAGATCTTAAAAGGATTGTTAGGCCAGATAATATCTGTAGCGTAGATGGATCGTTAGCATGGGCGGCCCAAGCCTTAAAAAGTTACGAAAATTACCCTGAAGTCCAAGCAGCTCTGGCTAGGATCGGAGCTGATCAAAAAGATTACTTACTGGCAGCAAAATACCTTGGCTTAAATGTCGACAAATTTGATTTGCCACAATGCAAAAGCTCTCAGGGGAACTCCGCCTCGCCAATCTCAGGTTGCAATGGACTCAACTACTGCCAATGCGCCGTTGATAGCTTTGATCTACCTCCGGCGCCTTAGTTAATATTTGATTAATTAAATTGCTCGCAAACTGATGATTTGTGACGCAAGGTGGGAAATAAGGAAAAAATTAACCGCGACTAACGGCAGTTTCGGTGGGTTGGTATTGGAGACTTCCCGTCTTTGATTTGCCATTTCTCATACTTGATTTTTTAGATGTCTCAGGCTTAACTAGCTGACCGGTCTTAAGTACTTGATGATTATCAGGACCCGTCACGGCAGGCATCACTAGGGGCGAAGCACTTGAGACCGTAGATTTTTTCCTACGCCGTGCGCCCCAGCGCAGGAGTGCGGCTACGGCATCAAAGGTCTCAGCGGTAGCTGCAAATGATTTGAATGAATCGGTAGTTTCTTCTATTGCTTGCAGTAAATTGCTGGCCGCACCCGTAGGGACGCTTAACTGCAAATTCTTTAAAAAGCCAACAGTGGCCTCGCTCATACATGAAGCGCCTGACACATCAAGTTTGATGGTGCCAATATTGGGTTCAAAGGTGTGTAAAGTGACGGTGGTGGTGTTTTGGTAGAGCTGTTCGTACCCATAATAAAGTTGCTCTAAGGTTTCTAAATTGTGAACGCCAACTAAGAAAATTAAATCCGCCTCTACACCCGCATAATCAAAAGCGACTGCTTCTGGACTAAGTGGTTTGTGGTTTTTTTGAGGTTTGATGACCAAACAAAAACGCTGCGCGGTTTCATCAATATGATAGCTAACTTTTTCAACTGCCTCTGGCTGATACGGGAAACTAACAGTCAGGTCGCGATTGCCAATCTGACTGCTCAAGGTATCCAGCAACTCTAAGTCATATTTATCAGCAACTGAGGTGCTAGGCGTCAAAAACGTGACGTCATGACCACTTTCTGCCAAGGCAGCTGCCACCGCCGAAGCGGCGGCCATCTGATCTAAGCTGGCTTCGGCGGTTACCACAACCAATACTGCGCGGGCATTAGCTAGGACTTGTTTTAAAGCAGCAGTTTTTTCTACATCAATCATAAACAAAGATAGGCAAAGTATATATGGCTCTTTGCCTAACTCCAAGATATAAAGAATATGTCACAAATACAAGCGTTGATAGTTTTTTATCTCTCGATATGAACTGTTTTTTAAAGGACTTTAGCGGTATAATCTCATCTAACATGAACAAAGCGCTGATAGTCGCTCTAGCTGTTGGATTTTTCCTTTTTAACGGTTTATTTTTCACACCTTCAGTCAAAGCTCAATCTTTTTGTCCCGATCCGTATGACAAGGCTTGCGTTGATAGTAAGAAATCACCACCTGAAGTTAAAGAGCGTAATAAAGGTGTTAAGGCTGCTGAAAAAGGTAATGGTAATTTAGATAGTTATGTAGATACCTGGACCGGCAGTTTTTTAGCCAAATCCGTTTGTATTTTGGGTGGTGAGCAAGCTGCTTGTGAACCAAGCGTTGCTGAAAAAAAAGCTGGTGTCCTGGTGGGCAGTGGCATAATGGGAAGCACTGTGGCTCTGATCAGCAACATGTACCGCTATCCCCCAGCTGATACTGCCACCTATTTAGCCAGTGTCAAGAACGATTTGCGCCTAGGTTCTCCTGCCTATGCCCAAGGTTTGGGTTTTAGCGCCCTGACCCCGATTCTTTCTATCTGGACCACCATGCGCAATGTTGCCTACTTCTTCTTTGTTGTGGCCTTTATCGTGATCGGCTTCATGATCATGTTTAGACAAAAAATTAGTGGCCAAGCAGTGGTCACAGCTCAACAAGCTATCCCTTCAATTATCATCGCTTTATTAACAGTGACTTTCTCATATGCCATTGCTGGATTACTAATTGATGGCATGTACTTAATCATGTTCTTAATTGGCGGATTATTTGGTAAAACTGAGTTAATTAGTGGCAATGTCTTCCAAATAGCGGGGAACTTGATTGGGGGCAACGCTGCGGTAGCCGGAGCAGACGCGATTGCTAGAGTCGTCAACGCTTCACTGGGCGAAGGACTTGTAGGATCAATTGGGAGTTTCATCACCAATATTGGCGCCACCGTCATCATTTTGTTAGTCATTGTCTTCAACACCTTTAGGCTTTTCTTTGCACTGCTCAAGGTCTATATAGAGATCATCATAAATATTGCCTTTTCCCCAGTGATTTTAATGATGGGAGCCATCCCAGGCCAAAATCCCTTTGGCAAATGGGTGAAGGATTTGGTGGGTAATTTAGCAGTTTTCCCCATGATCTTAATCATTTTAATCATGTATGACGTGATTCGCGCTGCCGCTGAAGGCACCAACGGTGGTTTCCTGCCACCATACGTGACTGGCTATACTGCTGCTGATGCCCTTCCACTTTTGGCCGGTACGGCCTTAATTTTAGCTTTACCCAATGCGGTTGAAGAAACTAAAAAAGCCTTTGGCGTTTCTCAAGGTGGGTTGTTTGGTACTCTGTTCCAAGCTGGTCTTAAAAATGCGGAAAGCGGTGTGCAGTTTGCACCACCAACCGTCTTGGGAGGACTTAGTCTACCTCAAAGCGTGATCCAAGGTGTTAATGATAGTAGGCTAACTGGAGGCAATGTCTTTTCAAGTGTCTATGCGCGCGGTAAATCTAACTTAGGCACTCAAATTAAGGTCGGGAATCAGTGGGCCCGCCGCATTGCTAACGTACGCGAAGGAAGAACATTTGATCCAAACAGCTGGGAGAATGCGCTACTCAACCTACAGCGTGAAAAAGACGGACCATCTAAAGATGCAAACGCTGTGCGTCGCGATAAGGCTGAACTCAATTCTTAATTTTTCAGCTTGATTGTCTTTCACAATAATTTTTTGAAATGTAAAGCGCAGTCTTGTGATGAGTTGCCATTAACCTTAGTCACTGCTTGTAAGCATCAAGACGCGCGAGTATCTTTGTTGACTTCATGATTAGTGTGCCAAGGTGATACGAGCTTGATTGGCTTCCCACTCGCATCTTTCTTCCCAAAAGCTCCAGGTATTCTTAACATTACCTTATCATATACGGTAAGGTTTCTACTTCTTTTAGCCAAGAACCTTGCTAAGGTTGCTTTATATCTTCCCTCTCGAAGAGTCCTTGTGCCAGTTGTTAAAGTCCAACAATTGGTTTTTCCCATATATTTTCCAACATAGTTTTTTACGTAGTCTGGCACACCACTAGCCTGTTCTAATTCTTCCATAAACACTGAGCGTAATCTCTCCACAATAGCTGGCTCAAATCTATTTTCATAACTATGTGTTAAGCGGTGCATATAACGGGTTGTCATAGGACCCAACAATAAATGATGAAGTCCGGGAACCAACTTTGCTTTACCAACTACTTTATCTAACCACGTCTCAAAAGCAAGAGTCGCTTGTTCATAGCTTAACTGTATGGGCATTTCTTCAAAGGTGGAATGCATTTTATCAACGGCGGCGTAGGCGGCTTTGATATTGTCGTACGACAGACCTTCTAAACGTGCTATTCCAAAATCCTTAAGATTATCACTCGTCCCGTTGCTATTGCCATATCCTTGTTGATTCCATTTCTTTAAGAAGGCTCTCTCGGCAATCTGTCTATCCTTCTTGTCGGGCATAGCAATAATTTCTCTTTTTTTTTGTTCCAGTTTTAAATTGGCAATGATAATTTCTCCTGGCAAAGGAAACCAGCTTTCATTTAAATCAAGCGTGCCATCATCTATCATTTTCCTTACATCCATTACCCATCCAGGAATTTCCCCCCAGATAGCAAGCCGATATTTATTGACGACCTCCCAAAGAGCTTTCGCACCTTCTACTTTCTCATGAGCCAGCGCTTTTTTCATATTATTCAGGCGTGTGGCCGACTCAACTACTCCGGCAAATGTTTCCTCCGACATGAATAGTGCCTGTTCGGCAGTTGAGTTTGTTTTGTTGCCACCATAGCGTCCCCGACTATACGCCCCAGCTGCAAACGGGGCGGAGACAAAAAGAGTATCGGCAAAGGTTTTATCTTCAACTGTTGCCAGGGCCGTACCGTGGCTGCGCGTTGTTTCCCTGAGCAACCAAGGAATATAGCCAACTGATTTTATATCCATGTTCTGAGCAAATTTAATCATTAACGCAATTCGACCCTCATCAATATGACTAAATCTATCTTTGATATGTCTCCGAAATTCTTCTACTCGGTCATCAACTAAGACTTTATAGGAAAAATCCTTATCAGTGGGATCGGAAGGGTTGGGTCCCAAACCGCCAAATTCAGGCTTGCCCTTAATTCTTTTGACTATATAATCCCAAACCACAATTAGTTGCTCATGGATAACTGCATTAGCTAATTGGTCTTTTGCGACTGGTTGGTCGAGGTTATTGGGGAAAAGATCCTTCAAGAAAATGCCTCTTGCTAAATCTAATAATGATACGCCATTACTAGCTAAAGAACCTATAATTCCATCATAAAAGACTGCAAAATCTTCTTTGCCAGTATCACCGGCGCGAGAGATAGCTTGGAGCCCCACCCGCGATTTGTACTCTGCGGCTAAACGAGCATTATTGACGGTGCCTATCAGGTTAATAAACCTGTTGATCACCTCTTTTAATCTTTGGGAGTCACCAATGTAGCCTTCTTCTATTTCATTTACCACTTCTTCTATACTCATATTGGTGATCTCAGAGCGTTGCCTTCGATCTGCCTGAACCATGGGACCTTTACCTAGTAGCATGGTAGCGACTTCTAAGGCAATGGTACTACTTTCAAGTTCTGCTTGTTCTCTTGGGTTTAGAGCTGGTACGCCACGAGTAGCATCAAAACTAGGATCTGCCTCACGTTTTGCTTGTTTAACTTGGAGTTCTTTCTGACTTATTCGCAACTCGGCTACAATATCCCTAATCAACTCTCGATCCTCGTCTCTAAATTCTCTTTCACCCCGATACAGTTGTTCAAAATGGTCAATGACTGAAACCACAGGTAGTTCTCTATCATAACCACGAACTTGAATCTTGTATATTTGTCTTACTGGTAAATCGTCGTAGCTTGTACTTGCAAAACGTTGTTCTAATGACATATCGGTTATTATACCAAAAACCAACTAAACTTACCGCGACCGTAAGGTCGCGGTTCTAAGTTGGGAAGTAAGAGATTAATCAAACACAGGATTCTTCCTACTTTTTATTAATTTTAGAATATCCCAGGCTTTACCATGCCATTTTTCTTCAATCAGAGGTTGGAAATAACCATTAGTAGTATTGAGGAAACGAACCACCTCTCTATCCGTCATAGGTTTGCTTTGCTGAGAGATGGGTACGGCCACTTCTCGGTCAGTCTTTTCGTCAATCAGGCGCTGTTCAGGACTTTGATGAAGTAATGCTTCATAGCGTCTGTCAACTTCTGACTCAATATATCTTTCTATTTCGGTTCTAAAGTTCTCAAGGGCACTTTCTAGTCGATCGTCAAACATAAAAACTCTCCTCTTTTAATTATGACTAAATTTTGTTAAAGTTTCTACTACAAATTCCTCTACCGGAACCCTGTGTAAATCAGGGACTGTGCCGCAACGGTGAGTCTTTTGAGGTTTATTTCTCAAAAGATAAGTCCGATCTGGTGGGAGGTCTTGGTTATTTACTTTTAAATAGCCAAATACGACGAGCATCGGAAGTTCTCACACTTCAGTGTTAACTCCCATGCTCCTCAAATAAGAAGCGATGCTGCATCTTATAGAGGAGATTTATGTTTGGGCTTGAAAGATTAAATCGGTCACGCCATCACCAAGAGTCTGAAAAAAACCCAGCTTGTTTAGTTTTATGGATTCCTATCGTCACTACGCCCACTGGCGTGAGAGTCGCGACCTGGAGACCACCGAAAGCAAGATTTACTGGAAACTTAAAATGGATCTGCTGTCCTTGCGTTATGAGGCAGTAGGAGAACCAAAAACCGCTGACATTCTGACTGAAGTGATTCGCGACGGTCAAGTGCTTCGCTATCGCAACCATCAGTATAAAGAGGGCGACGATTTAATCGCCATGTATCAGGAATCACTCGGTGGTTGGAAAGGGTATACCAAATGGCGTCATGGGTTGGAAATCAAGCAAACCGTGGATGTGTGGCATAAAACCAGCCAAATCTTAAAAACCTTGCCCAGTGGCTCACCTCACGAAACTTCTGTGCATCTAGAAAATGCGGGTTTTGAGCCAACCAAGTTGCCCTTGTCGCTGGGGTTAAGATCGGTTTTTCCTAACTTAGATAGCGCTCAGAAAATCTCACACCAAGCAGCACGGCGAGCAGTACTCGAAACGCCCAGTACTCTCAATCCTGAAGTTGACGTCTATTTGGGGCCGCCGATTATCACTGTTTCGCCCCCTAGTTCTATTCATCGTCAGGGAGAGAGTAGTTTTGGTTGGGTGAGTCGCTTGCTTTATGTTCCCCAAATCGATAGTTTTGCGATACTTCAAAATGGGTGCTTTACCGGCTACTCCAAAACCGAAATTCTCAAATTCTTAGCCTACCAAAATCCTGACTACCAAGAGCCTGCTAGCGAAGCCGACATCTTGGGACTCATTTCGGCTTTGCCACCAGAATTTACCAAAAAACATTCGTTGGCCATTGTTGATGAAATCGTGAGATCAATTGGCTACTTTAAAACCCTACCGCCTATTGATGGAAATATTCAGTTGGGTACTTTTGATCATGACGCACAAATTAAAGCTATTCTTCAGATTTTTGAGTGGGAGTTTGAACAGTGTCTGGATAATCCTGAGATGGCCAAAGCCATGGAGCAACGCTTCCAGCAGTGGGAAGTTGCCATACTCCACAGCACTATTGCTGGTTTTACTTTAGATCCTCAACAATTTTTTGAGGATTATCGTCAGTTGTATGAGAATCCTGAGGTGGCATTACATCCACAAAAATTTGCTCGAGCTACCACCCAACGACTCCTGAGAGCGTATCCTGAATTTAAAGTACTTTTAGATTTAACAAAAATGGATTGCTTGGTTGGAAGCGTTATAAGAATGCCCAAAAAGACTGGTGTGGAAGATGCCAAAAAATTGAGCAGTAACAAATCGCAAAAGAGAAGTCTAGAACGATGGCAATCGCAAGGCATTCAAAATCAAGCTCAGCTCGAGTCTTTTTGTACAGAGTTCAACTTACCACTAGAGCTTTTTACTGAAAATATTGACCAACGAGAGTGTCCTGGTTGTCACCAAATTCCGCGATTCTTGGGTCCTTGTTGCTGCGCTTTGTGTCATGCCCAAGATAATATCTTAGGTATGCTCAACTATATTGACCCTTCGGTTAAAAAAGATAATCTCGAAACACAACTAGACTCGGTGACTGATCGCGAACCAAACAATGCTGCCTGGCGAGATACCGTGACACTTACTCAATTCATCACCAACGACGTTTACCTCAATTAACGGTATAATAATCAGTATGGTAGATACTGGAGCTGATTCCTTCCAAGCGCAAACTGAAGATGAGACAAATTCTTTGGCAGTCTTAAGAACCCAGCTACTTGAAGATGGCTACTCTTTTAGATTAGAAAAACTTTTAGAACTTTGGTTTAGTTCCCAAGCCATTGAAGATTTTTTATCACTCGCCACGACTAATTCTGTCTATGTAAACACCTTCACTTCAGAAGGCAAAGAAATTTCACTTAACCAGTTGCGTGACTTTTCATTAATTTTTCTAGCACTTTTGCACGAGCGCGCCGCCAGGCACCGAATCCTTTCTTTGCTAATGGGCAGTCCAAATGCAGAAGCGCGTGAAGTGAGTAGATTGCTGCGCGAAACCGCACCTGAAGAAGTCTTTAAACTTGTTCCCTGGCTCAATGGCCTAGTCATCAAGATAACTCAGTTGTTGCGAGACTCAGATCAAATTTTAGAAAGATATTTAGGCTACCTTGAATACAACAAATTGATGGGGGAAGTAAATACTCAAGCTGCCTCAAGCGAAGCCAGCACCGAAGACACTGCTGCAGGTTCTGATTCTGGGATCAAAGCAGATGGCGAGCCCGCTCATCAAACCACCCGCGTTACTTTTGACGATGATGATCCAATAGTGGAACCAGAACTACTGCCGCCAGCAGTCCCGGCCCCACCCGAACCGGTCACAGCCAAAGTCTTTACTCCTAACAGCGCTCCAGCGCCTATTATTACTACTACCACCGCAGTCGCCGCCCAATCAGCGTCAGAACTCCGTCCGTATCAAATTCTCAGTATCCATAATGCTTTTGCTCGAAATGATGTGGCTCGGAGATTATTGCAGCTCTATAGAGTTCCAGCCGATCAAGATCGTCCTTGGGATTATTTAACGCCTCAACTAAAGTACTTAATCAGTCGTGATCTGCAAGCGTATCTTTTTACCTTAAATGAACAGCAGTTAAAACAATTTAACCGCGAATCATTTGTTGAGTCCTTTTTCCAAGATTTCCGACAACGTCATCCTTTTATCCTCCAGCCTGAGTTTGCGCTACTGCAGCCCAATGGCATCGAGACGCCTGACAGTGCGGAGGCACCTTTAGCCGAAAACACACCACCCCCGGCTCTATCCGCTAATCCAGAAGCCGATCAGGCTCTAGAGCAAGTTCAAGGTTTGGGTCAAGGCCAATTTTTCAACCAAGACATGGCGGGGTTAGAAAAATATTTCCTAGATCAATTAGAGCGACAAAAACTAGAACATTTTGAAGCTGAAAATATTCAAAGCTTGCTGCACTACATTCCTGCTATTGGCGAAGATCCTAATTTAGTTCTGTATGGCTCGAGTCGTGAAGAATTGGTCGCCCTCTTTCCTTTTCTAGGTGACAAAAGCGATACTCAGTTGACTGAAATCCTTCACCAGGCGGAACTCTATGCCTGGCGACATAGTGGTTTATTGGCTAACACTTTGGGTCGGCCTGTGGTAGCAATCCCTCAAACCGATCTGCCTTCGGCTGAAGTTGCAGAAAGATTTACTAATGCCCAAAATCTCACAGTCGGCATTGCTCATGACGATCAAGGGTCTAGTCATTTGCAGGTAGTAGTCGATGCCGCTTCTAGTTCTACTGGATTTGACGATAAGTACCAAGGTGTCAACGCCACCATTGCTCTGAATACTTCTGCCGCCGAAAATCAAGCACTAAACCCCGTGTTTCAGAATGTTAATCGTCGTGTTTTTCAACCTGTCTATAGAAACAATCAAGACGTTATTACAACCAATCGCAAAATTGAAGAGCTGCAGTTAAGCATTTACGAAGAAATACTCAACTCAATTCACCAACGCCAATTTGAATTGATGCGCCTGCGTCTAAACACACTTAATCAACAACACCACAGAGTGATGAGCATTGATGAAGCGTTAGTAGCTTTTAATGAACGGATAAGCAAAACCCACTTTGGCCAATTTGCCAACAATCTAGTACCGGGTCTAGCGCAAATAACTCCTTACGACCTGCTTTCTGAAATGCAGGCGGCTGGCAGACATCAAAGACAACAGCTCGCCCCCCTGCAAAGATTGACCCAAACGGCTTCACCTCAAAATTGGCTCAGAAATTTCAACCAGTATCGACGTGCCCGCAACACCGTTAATACCTTGCGGGACGCTCGGCAAACAATTAATAAAACTCGCATGTTGGCCGATGTCTTAATCAAAGCCAAGAAAACCGCCGAGGCTATCAAGACTGCGCTTAGTTTAGGTCAAATTGCTTTAGCGGCCCAAGGAGTTATCTCGGCCATCATGGCTTCGCCCGTTGGCTTACTCATTGGAGGAGCTGCGGCGCTGCTCGGTGGTGTCTCCCTACTTTCGGGACTAACCAATGCTGCTTCTGCTGCTCAAGGCTTGAGCGGTCAAGCTGCAAGTAAGTTAACAAGCGGTCTTAGACCTGAAGCAGCTAACGCTAAAATTGGGACTAATCAGGGAGTTGCGAGCAGTCAGGGTGCTGACAGTTCAGGAAATATAGTCGGTAAAATCAGCGAAGGCACCCAAAACTTCTTAACTTCTGCTACGCCGGGAGCATCAGCCACTATTGGCATTGGTGGCATGGGAGTGATGGCGGTAGTGGGGATTGCCACCATGCAGAGTAACTTCTTTAAACCATTAAATATGAAAGGTGAAGAATCACCATACATAGATGTCACCAAAACTGCCATATATAACGGGCAACCATTTACAGAAGTAAAAACCATGAATGGCGATATTGAAGTCACCTATCAAATTACTATTACTCCTAAAGATGAATACATTCTTGATATTGAGAGCCTTGAAGATACTCAGTCTGTGGACTTTAATACTACTAAACTTGAAGCCGATGGCCGGGACATCCCTACCATCCCTATCTTAAGGCGCACGTATATCACGAGTGGTGGTGAACAGAATCCTGATTTTGCTGATGATTTAGATGCAGCTAAGTGGCCAACGCAACCCGTCCTTAAGCCAGGTGAATCGCTGGTAATTGAGTATCAGCAAACATTCACCCCGCAATACATGGACTCAACTGTTTTTAACCAAGTTGCTATTACCTTTGATGCCACTTCCGTTGATCCCGAAGTTGAGGACGCAGCAATTGGCGAAACAGTCACTTTCAGTCACAGGATTTGTTTTGGCGAATGTCCCGTCATTAGTTCAGCGAATGCTTGTTGGCCAACTCATGGCGTGATTAGTCAGCATCCATTTGACAGTCCCGCCATTACGAGTGGGCCAGGTAGTCACAGACCAGGACCGGTGCCGCCGCAAATATCCACAAAAGGCCTGGATGCCTACGATATTGCGCTGACAGCAGCTGAAATTAATGACTCAGAGCCAAACAAAGTTTATGCTCCCTTTGATGGTCGTTTATGTCCTAGAAGTTATGATAGTGGCTATGGAACTTACGTTGTGCTAGATCAAGTGGCCGGCGCGCCGTTTGATCAACTTATTTTTGCTCATTTGGATCGGAGTATTTTTGGCACAGACACTGGTCAATGCATCCAAGTTACCCGAGGTGAGGAAATCGGGGATGTGGGAAGTTCTGGCAATTCCAGCGGACCTCATTTGCATTATGGTGTCTCACCTATTACTGCTGGTACCTCAGTAGTGCGGACATTAGTCCCTAATGGCGATACAGTGGCCATTAATGATGAAGTCGGTACAGAAAGCAATATATGTCGAGCAAATGGGTCTTAATCTTATTCCTGGTAGCAGGAATAGGAGTGGCGTTAGCCACGATTTTGCGGATGCTGACTCCAAAAAGCCAACCTTTACCCGCTAGCCCTTTTGTCTCAGTCAACGTGGATGGTTCAAGTACTTTATTTGAAAATGTTACCTACACTGGTACCCCACTAGAAATTCCCCAGACAGCCAAAATTGCCAGCATCACGTTCTTGGAAGCAAATGCTGTTTCCCAGCTAGTAGCCAACTATGCGTTAGTTCCCAGTGTAAATACCACTGGTTTTTGGCGAGGCCCAACACATACCCTGTCTTTAGTCACTCAGATTAATCAATACAGCCTCACTTTAAATGAACATGCCCATGAAAACCCGCCCATCGTTAATCTAGAAGCTGCCAAAGGCGTGGCTAGTGATTTTGTAAAAACATATTTTCCTAGCTCAGACTTGAAGCTGCTTGAATCAAAAGTCAGCTACTCATCAGATGACCACGGCCGACAAACTGAGCCAGAAAATGCTCTCTATGTCACCCTGCCCTTTTCATACCAAATTGATGGTTATGAAGTTAATGTTGGTGCTGCCAGCTTGAAACCCTTGAGTATTACGGTTAACGGCGAAGGCGAAATCCAGAAAGTGGCTTTCTTTCCCCAAACTAGCCAGCTCGAAGCGACTGATGTTAAAGGCACGCTCACTATTTCGGAAGCACTAAAAAATATTAACTTTGGCAATGCCAGTATTACTCGGGCTTTTCAAGAAGATTTTCAAGCTTTCAATATCAGGGCGATCAAATCAGCTCAGCTAGAGACTGTGACGCTCGAGTATCGGTTGGATGAGGCGTTACGTTTGGCATATCCCTTTTACCATTTTTATGGAACTGCCACCGATGATCAAGGCGTCCGCTTCACCATCGAAATCCTGACACCCGCCATCGCGGTTGGTCCCCAAACTAATTAAAACTGAGTCGCATTTTGGGTTTATGTAAATTCCAGGTACAATTAGTGCAAGACTTGGACTTTGTTGCGTTGCAAACCAGAGTTTGCGACTCAAATCGTTATATCCATATCTTTTAAGAAATCAATTGGCTATGCGCGAACACGCCATCCCTCAAGACATCACTGGCTATCGCTTCCACATCATTGGCAACATGACTATTAAGCAGTTTGCCGAAATTGGGGTGGGAGTTTTTGTTGGCTTTTTGATCTACAACACAAATTTGCCAGTTTTCGTCAAATGGCCTTTAGTTTTTATAGTTGTGGGTCTAGGCGCTATGGCTGCGTTTGTGCCCATTGAAGAACGCCCCCTCGATCATTGGGTCAGCGCATTTATTAAAGTGTTGTATAAACCCACTAAATTCTTTTGGCGGCGGATCCCCAAAATCCCTGATCCTTTTCTCTACACCCCTAGTGATCAGAATACTGTTCGAGAAGTAGAGTTTGACTTACGACCCGCTAAGCGGGAGCGAATTCGCGAATATCTACGATCAGTCCAAACACCTGAAAAACTCAATCCCTTCGATCTAACCGAACAAATTAGGATTGCCTCAATTATGACTACGTTTACCGACGTGGTGGTCCAACACGTCGATGTTGAAGCCCGGGTTCAAAGACCAAATTTAAAAGTCCGAGTACGGACGTTAATCTCTCAACCTCAAGAGATCGCGCCTGATTTTGCGCCAGTTCAATTACTGCCAGAGATGGACTACGACCCCACACTAGCACCTCCCTTTACTACGCCCGAAACAGTTGTTTATGCTTCAGATCAAGCCTCATCGCGCTTAAATACGACTCAAGTAGCTAACGATATTCAAATTCCCATAACTCCTAGTATTTCTTACGCCCAACCTCAATCTGCCACCGAAAACTCACCCGCTGTTCCCCCGACCACAGAGATAATTGTTGAAGCTGGTGCTCAAATTATGCCCGATGCCAGAGCTTACGTAGAGAGTGTGGCTGCCACCAATAATCTTGAGGTGACTCAACAAGCAGTAACTAATGCTGATCTGCCATTTCCTTCTATTCCCACGGAACCAAATAAGGTAGTGGGTATGGTACTCAGACCCAATCATGAATTAATTAATGATGCCATTATTGAAGTTCAAACGACCGACGGTCGTGTGGTTAGAGCCGTCAAAAGCAACGCTTTAGGCCAGTTCTTTATTACCACACCTCTCGAATCAGGATCGTACACTTTATTAGTAGAATGCGATGGTTTTGAGTTTGCGCCACTACAACTCATTTTAGACGGCAGCGTTATTCTACCCGTGGAAATTAGGAGTATTGCCTAGTCTTAGAAAGTACTTCCCTTGCTGTCACCAGACAGCCCAGCTATAATTAGTCCATGTCCACCAAAGTTGCTCCTCCCATCCACTCAACCACGCAACAATTTATTGAGATCTTTGACATAACTAATGACGTCGTCATCATGAAAGACGGCTCTACCTCCATGATTATTACCGTGGATGCCATGAACTTTGGGTTGTTGGCTGAAGAAGAACAAGATGCCGTCATGTATTCCTATGCCGGCCTACTCAACTCTTTAACCTATCCAGTTCAAATTGTGATTCATTCACAAACCAAGGACGTCACAAACTATCTCAATCTTCTTCGTGATCAGGAAACAAAAGCTACCAGCGCGGTTAAGCAGGCTTTTATTCGTCAGTATCGAGAATTTGTGGGAGAGTTAATTAAAGAGCGCAACGTTTTAGACAAAAAATTCTATATTGTGGTGACGGCTAAATCTTTGGAGATGGGCTTACTGCCGCCACAAACCGTTGTTCCTGGTGTGAGACAAATTGATATTAGTACTGTAGAACGCAGCATAATCATGGAGAAAGCCCGGACTCTCCTGGAACCCCGCCGAGATCACTTGATTGGTCAATTTGGCCGATTAGGCTTGTATGCTCGCCAACTCCAGACTCAAGAAATTATCCAGCTGTTTTACACCAGTTATAATCCTGAGGCTGCAGAAGGCCAACAAATAACCAATACTAGTGATTATGTGACTTCAGTAGTTGAATCCCAACGACCTATTTCCACACCACCCGTGGCTGCGCCGGTTTACCAACCTGTCTCTATGCCCGAATACAGTTACGCCACGGCTCAACAACCTGTGGCACCAAATCCCGTGATACCAACTCCCATAGCGTATGACACGCCACCAGCATATCAAGCAACTCAAACGATTGAAGGTAGTCAGCTTCAGACTCCCCCACCCAACCCCGCTCCAGTAGTTGAAAGCATTCCTATATTTGTGCCAACAGAAACCAATACCGCACAGATTGCTCCAGTACCAGCTGCCCCACCAATCTCTAATCTAGAGACTACCACTGAGACAGAAGTCCCCCCCTCACCACCTCAACCAACACCGGTGGTACCAAACATTTAAAAAAGGATCCCCAACACTAGTCATTAGGTGGGCTGTTACTTTACAATAGACATATGGCTGCGTCATCTTCACCCCTATCATTGATTGCTAATTCACTCTCAGCTCTCCCCTTACCCTTTTTCAAAAAAACAGCGGCTCCAGATCCAGCGACAGATCCTAAAGCTCAAGAAATGGAAAAACTCAGAGAATTTTCTCGAGGTTTGGTAACGATTCAGGATATTATTGCGCCAGAAGCAATTGAAGTTGATTTCACGTATCAAAAGATTAATTCCACCTATACTCGCACCCTCTTTGTGGCTGGATACCCAAGAACCGTCCCAGCCAACTGGTTGTCTCCGCTGATCAACTATCCACATCAGATGAACGTGAGTATGTTTGTGTTTCCAGTGGATGTTAAAGAAGTTTTGGAAAGTTTGAGGCGTAAAATTACAGAAATGGAAGCAGAAATTACCTCTGATATCCGCGCTGGCAAAATTAGTAATATTAATACGGAAGTCAAACTAGATGATGCTCGAGTAATTAGAGAGCAATTGGCTAAAGGTGCGGAAAAATTCTATCAATTTGGGCTATACATCACGGTTCAAGCCAGCACCAAAGAAGAACTAGAAAAAGTCACCAAAAACATTCAGTCCACCTTAGGCTCACTCTTAATTGTTTCCAAGAAAGCCACTCTCCAGATGGATGAAGGCTTCAAAACCACCCTTCCTATGGGAATTGATCGTTTGTTGGTGACGCGCAACATGGATACCACTTCGTTGGCCACCACTTTCCCCTTCACTTCATCTGAGCTGACCATGGAAACTGGGATTGTGTATGGCATTAATGAACATAATGACTCGCTAGTGATCTTTGATCGATTTAAAATGGAAAACGCCAACATGGTGGTCTTCGCCAAATCTGGAGCTGGCAAATCGTACACTGTTAAACTTGAGATTCTGCGCCAATTAATGTTTGACGTGGAAGTGATTGTGCTCGATCCTGAATACGAGTATGAGGAATTAACCAAAGCGGTGGGTGGCGAATACGTAAACTTTAGCTTTAGCTCAGAAACCAAAATCAATCCTTTTGACCTGTCTAATTTGTATGAAGAAGGCGAAAACGAATTGGGTCAAAAAATCATTTCCCTCCATGGCTTACTCAAGGTGATGATGGGCGAAGTCACTCCTGAGCAAGATGCTTTGCTAGACCGAGCCTTAGTGGCCGCCTACAAAGCTAAGGGAATTACGCCTGATCCTTCCACCCAAACAAATGAACCGCCACTCATGGAAGATTTGTACAAAGCTTTAATTGGTATGGAAAGTGACGCGGCAAACGATTTGTCAGCCCGCTTAGAAAAGTTTATCACCGGGTCGTACCGGGGCATTTTTGACCAGGCCTCCAATATTGATTTAACAAATCAATTAACGGTTTTTTCGGTTCGCGACATGGAAGAGCAGCTTCGACCAATTGCCATGTACATTCTGTTAGATTTTATTTGGACTCGGGTGAGGAAAAACTTTAAAAAGCGATTATTAATTATTGATGAAGCCTGGTACTTCATGAAACATCCCGATTCTGCGGCGTTTGTTTACTCTATGGCCAAACGAGCACGTAAGTATTACTTAGGGATTACCACAATCACACAAGATGTAGAAGATTTTATGCAGACTGAGTTTGGCAAAGCGATTGTGACCAATGCTTCAATTCAGTTTTTGATGAAACAATCAACGGCTTCGATTCCTGTTTTGGCAGAGACCTTTTACTTATCAGCTGGGGAGCGTCAACTTTTAATGGCTTCCGATGTGGGAGAAGGCATTTTCTTTGCGGGCAGCAGTCATGTGGCCTTACGAGTTGTGGCCAGTGATCGAGAACATGTTCTCATCACCACCAATCCTGAAGAAGTCTTCAAACGTCGCCAAATGCAAAACAATACACCACCCACCAATGCTGTCGGGAAAGCCGCTGATGCTATGGCTGGGGCTACTGTTAAGATCGGTGCCAATCGACTACAGACTTTGAGTCAAGCGCCGCCAGATCAGAATGCCGCGACCACCACACCTGGAACTATCCCTATTCCCAAACCAATTAATCCTGGGTACTCGATTGATAATTACAAACCTCCAGGAACATAGGTTTGTGTTTCCCCATCAATAACTGTCGGTTGTTGATTTGGTTGAGAAAACGTCGACTGCGCCGGTGATGAGATCGATACCTGCTTAATATACTGAGCCGCAATCACCAAACTAAAAACACTTCGTACCTAGCTAACATAAGTCAATTCTCCCCCTTGCGTCGTGTGGAAAAAATTGTGTATAACTTTGAATATTGGTTGGCAACTGCTCGACTTTCATTTTTCTCAACCTAGCTTATTACTCTAATAAAGAGATTGTTTTATGGATGGTTACGACTTACCAGCAGTTGATGTGGAAGGCATCTGGAAACAGGCTTGTACGGCTTTGGTGGAGCAGCTTAGTCAAGCGGTCTACAGCATCTGGATCACGTCTAATCCCTTAACTAAAATTAGGGTTAGTGCTGATGGTGGGGTGGTGGGAACCATTACTTGCCCTACAGCTTTTCATGCGGCCAATGTTCAGAAGAATCTAAAACAACCAATTGCTTCTGCCATCAGTGCGGTTTTAGGCAAACCAGTCAGTTTGGATTTTGAAGTGGGTAGCCCCCCCACCGTAATGGCTCAGTATGGCAATAGCCCGCCTAAACCAATTTCTAAGCACGCTCCCCAGCTACTCAAGACCTCGTTAGGTATGGGCCAAACAGCTATTCAGGGTGATTTTTCGCAGACTATTGCCACTCTCCCCACCTCCCAATCCGCAGTTGCACCCACTTCGCCAACCAAAATGGTTCGACCTCAAACCTTGCCCTACTCCTCTCCAACTGCTTTTCAACCGCTGACAGCCAGCTTTGCGCAGAATTCAAACAAAGTTACCACCGGATCGCCTCGGGTTGAGGATCTTTTTTCTCGGTCAAATTTACAAGCTGCCTCTGTTGATCGGGCGGTCTTCTTGGCACGCCAGGTGGGTTTGCGTCTTGATTACACGTTTACTACTTTTGCGGTTTCCACCACCAATGAAATGGCGCATGCCGCGGCATCAGCTGTTTCAAACAACCCCGGTGGTGCTTACAACCCCCTCTTTTTATATGGCGGGGTGGGCGTCGGGAAAACACATCTCATGCACGCCATCGGCAGTAATATTCTGCGCAACAATCCTGATACCAGAATCCTCTACTGCACCGGTGAAGAATTCACAAATGAGATTGTGAGTGCGATTCAGATGAAAAAAGGCCTCAAGTTTAAAGATAAATATCGAAATACTCAAGTGCTCTTAATTGATGACGTACAGTTTATTGCTGGCAAAAATACCGTTCAGGAAGAATTTTTTCACACCTTCAATGCTTTAACAAAGCAGAATAGTCAAATTGTCCTAACTTCCGACCGACCTCCTCAAGAAATCAACCTGCTGGAGGACCGGATTAAGTCGCGATTTGAAGCTGGTTTAATGATTGATATTCAGGAGCCTTCGTTTGAGCTCAGAACCGCCATCCTCCTCATCAAATCGAGTGCGGTTAACCTCAATATTCCCATGGATTTGGCACAATTAATTGCTTCTCGCGTAGATAGTGCCCGGAGAATTGAAGGTATTATTACGACTATTAGATCAGAGGTTGAACTCAAGAAGAAGACGATTAGTGAAGACTTGATTGAAGACATCCTAGGGGCGGAAAACAAAGATCAAAAACGCCGTCGGCTCAAAGTTTCGCCTTCTGATGTTTTGAGAGTGGTGGCCAACCATTATCACGTCAAGCAAGCAGCAATCAAGGGTCAGCGCCGGGTTCAGAACCTTGTTCAAGCCCGTCATGTTGCCATGTATTTGCTCAAAGAAGAGCTGCATTTACCGCTCACCGAGATCGGGAAATGGTTCTCAAACCGAGATCATACTAGCGCCCTACACGCGGTTCGTAAGGTGGGAGATGACTTACAAACCAACGATCTCTTACAGCGAGATATCTCGGCATTGCGGATGTCTTTATCTGCCATTTCTAAATGATTTATATCTGGATAGCGCTTCTTTTTAAAGGTTTTGATGGGTTGTTTTCCACACCTGTGAATAAGTAGGTGCACAACCAGTTAATGGTGTTAGGAAAACTTTGCTTACCTGTGAATAATTAGCTCAAAAAAATTTATTCAACAACCGCAGTGGGGATACGTGTGGACAACTTACATACAGGTTTTACACAATGTGCCTTGATGGAAATTCAGAGTTGTTTTTAGGTGAATGGGTCAAGAGTCGTCGCACTTTATGCACTTACCCACAGGGCCTAATACTACTACTTCTAATTAATTTAAATGTATTACAATTACTGAACTTCCTATGAAAATAGTTTTGTTGCAAGAAAATTTACGATCAGCCTTAGCATCAGTTGGCAAAGCGGTTCCTAGCAAACCTCAATTAAGCGTGTTGTCTTCGATTTTATTACGAGCCACAGAAAGTGGTTTGGAGTTAGCCGCCACCGATCTTTACTTTGGAATTAGAACTACGGTCTTAGCAGAAGTTGAAGAAACTGGGGCGTTACTAATCCCTGGAAAATTATTCTTAGAAAGTATTCAATCTTTGAGTGCTGGTAAAATTACTTTAGAAACCGATAAAACTGTTTTGAAGATATCTTCAGCCAACACGAAACTGCAGCTAAATGGCCAAACCAGCGAAGATTTCCCGGCTTTTCCAACAAAAGATGGCTTGGAATATGTCATGCCTTTGACACAGCTTGAGGAAATTGACCAGTTCGTGCGTTTTAGTGTAGGGACGGATCCCACCCGTCAGGTTTTGACGGCGCTGCTTTTCAACTTTCAAGATCAACAACTACAGGTTGTGGGCACCGATGGCTTTCGTTTATCGGTTTTACAACAATCGTTAACCTCGCCCCTAGAAGCCCAACGATTCCTAATCCCTGCCCGAGTTATTAGTGAAGTTGTGAGAATTATGGGGCAAGAGAAGGTTGAGAATGCGACGCTGTTTCTATCTCATGATATGAAGCAGGTATCTTTTGCTTTGGGTCAAACCGAAGTTTTTGTGAGATTAATTGAAGGCGACTATCCCCCATTTGAAAAAATTATGCCGGCTGATTTCTTAATTCAAGCTAGTTGGGATGGTGAGGAATTTGCAGCTCAACTCAAGTTGGCTATGATTTTTGCCCGCGAGACATCCAATATTATTAAGTTTGAGGTGGGTACTGAAACCCTAACTCTGTCCGCGACATCCACTCTACAGGGTAATTTTACTGGCACTATGCCACTTGCACTACATAAAGGCGAACCAAGTTTAATTGCTTTTAACGCCAGATATCTAATGGATTTTATTACCAATGTGAAGCCTCAACAGATCTGGTTTGGTATGAATGAGAGTCTGAAGCCTGCGCTACTCAGACCAGATGGTAAGACTCAGTTTACCTATGTTGTGATGCCGTTTAGAGTCAATGATGGTGGTTAGTAGTCAGTCTTAGATCAAGGAGTCTCAGAACCAAGATCTATGTTTGGGTTCTAGGACAAGAACACCTCACACAACTCAAGCAGGCAAAACTAAATTCTTCTGGTATAATCTCGCTTTATGCCAAAACGAACCTGGAATCCCAAGAAACACAAAAGAATGCGCAAGCATGGATTTTTACACCGAATGGCAACCGCCTCAGGTCGCTTGGTCCTCAAGCGTCGTCGTGGTCATGGTCGAATGAAATTGACCGTGGTTCGTAAGGGCGTTTAAGCTTTTTTGCTCCCCTAACTCACTTTTCTAACCACTACAATACCTATTATGGTTTCACAAGATCCTACCTGGTCTCTCCGTCGTGATCAATCGTTTTTTCAACGAGCTCAGCGCTCGGGAAATGTTGTGTTTGTTATTTACTCTGAAATCTTACTCAACCAACATCACTTCACTCAGTCAGTGATTGTGCCCAAAACCGTTTCCTTACTGGCCGTAACGCGCAACCGTCTAAAGCGCCAAATCAAAACCTTACTAGCTGGGTTAGAGTTGCCGGCAGGTCACATCGTGGCAGTGGTGAAGCCCGCAGCATTGAGAGCTAGTTATTGGGAGCTTCAACAATCCCTACTTCACGCGCTCAGAAAAATCAGAGCATAGTTGATATGTCTCATATTCCTTTATCACTCAAGCTCTATCAACTCGTTTCGCAATTCAAAAAGCAACTTCTTTTCTCTGTTTTTGGCTACGTTAGTCATTGTAAACACACGCCTAGTTGTGGTCAGGATGCGGTTTTGACTCTTCAGAAGCATGGTACAATCCTGAGTACGTTTTTAGTGATAAAAAAGTTAGCTACGTGCTGGTGACATATGAACGCAATTTTTTCTGTTTTTAACATCTTCCTCTCTACTCTTTATTCAGTTACGAGCAACCTCGGTCTGACGATTATTGCTTTTACTGTCATTATGCGGTTATTACTCCTACCTTTGACAATCCCTTCCATCAAAGCCCAAAAACAAATTCAAAACTTACAACCTGAGATTAATAAACTTAAGAAAAAACATGGCAAAGATCAAAAAGGCATGCAAGTTGCTCAGATGGATTTGTATAAAAAATATAATGTTAATCCACTAGCTGGGTGTTTGCCTCAGATCGCTCAAATTGTGGTTTTAATTCTTCTATACAACGCTCTTAATAAATTTCTTACCACCAACGAAGTTAATGGCGTAGCTCTCAACACTAGCTTCTTATGGCTAAACCTGAGTTTGCCAGACGCCACTTACGCGATCCCGATCTTGGCTGGTGTGACTCAGTTTATTTTATCTATGATGCTGTTGCCAGCTACCGAAGTTCGCGACGTCGTGCCAAATAACTCCAAAAAGAAGAAAATCCAAGAAGAAAATAAAAAAGAAGAGAATATGGCCGATATGGCAGCCACCATGCAACAACAGATGATGTTTATCATGCCGGTCATGACTGGTATTTTCGCACTCGGCTTCCCGTCTGGCATGGGGTTGTACTGGATTGCCACAACCGTCGTTAGTATCATTCAACAACAAGTTTTGTCTGGTCCAGGTGGTTTAGTCACCTATACTCAACGAGCGTACTTTTTGATTAAGCGTCTCACCACTCAATCGCCTACCGTATAACAAGGAGTAATATGGATATTCAAACCTATCTAACCAATATTTGTCAGCATAGTGGTCTGGATGCCTCACAACTGGAAGTCACAATTGATGACCAAGGTGAAACCATCCAAGCCACAATCAAAGTTCCTCAAGAAGAATCGGGTCTATTGATTGGTTTTCATGGCGACACTTTGAGCGCTCTTCAGCGCTTAACTCGAGTGGTGTTTCAAGAAGAATTAGCTGAAAAACGTCTCATCGTCAATATTAATGAGTATCGCGAGCAACGCACTGAACGCCTTCAACAAATGGCGCAAAATGCTGCCCAACAAGTTTTGGAAACTGGCCGACCATATCATTTTAATTACCTTCCTTCCCACGAACGGTTTGTGATTCACTCCACGATTAGTGAAGACTTAGGGTTTGCCGACTTACAAAGTGCTTCTGAAGGTGAGGGTCGTGACCGCGTTTTAGTCATTCGTCCCAAAAATGCCAACTCACCGCCTAAATCAGATCAAGTAGTAGCTTAACTTGAACAACAGTAGGAGTTTCATGGTGACACTTTTTATTTTTACCGATGGTGGTAGTCGAGGAAATCCTGGACCAGCCGGCATTGGTGTATTTGTGACCAATCAAGCCAATGAAGTGGTTTACGAACTAGGCAGCTATTTGGGTGTCAGTACTAATAATGAAGCCGAGTACGAAGCCATTCTGGCGTCGCTCACTTGGTTAGTAGCCCAAAAAAACACCCTCCAGCCGGAGCGGATCGTGTGGCAACTTGATTCCAAGTTAGTCGTGGAACAATTAAATCGTAACTGGAAAATTAAAGAAGAAAGATTGCGTCAAAAAGCTGAGAAATGTTGGCTTTTACTCGATTCGTTGAAGACTCCCTACACTATTT
>Ga0163154_10001475_pt1 | contig 36269 bp, 34 predicted proteins | sample OliLakLV19MP9P1_FD_148649 | JGI IMG/M metagenome (GOLD analysis project Ga0163154, IMG submission 148649) | Freshwater microbial mat bacterial communities from Lake Vanda, McMurdo Dry Valleys, Antarctica - Oligotrophic Lake LV.19.MP9.P1 | ecosystem: Environmental > Aquatic > Freshwater > Lake >... | reverse complement strand
GTATAGCAATCAAAACTTGAATCTCTCTTGGAATAAAGCTAGCGGGGTGAGTGGCTTCAGCTATGAATTGAATACTACGCCTAATACTAATCCAGACGACATTTTGGAGAATGCCGACACTGCTGCTAGTTTTACCTTGGCCAAAGAAGGTGCCAATTATTTCCATATCAAAGCCAAAAATAATGTTGGATTTGGTGAGGTGACTCATTTTGCAGTGCAATTTGATATCACTAAGCCGTACCCATTTGGGATTGCCAAATTGTTAAATGCGGTGGGTGATAAGTATCTGATTTATTTTGCTACTAATGATGCGATTTCTAACATTGCCAGCTACACTGTTACGGTTGACGGAGTGGACATGGGGCAACAGAAGACTGCCTATGAGATACCATTGACTGCGAAAGGTGTGGATGTCGGCGCTACGGATCAAGCCGGGAATTTACATACTGAAAAGCTGGTTTTGGCTGAGGGTGTTACTGGTCAAACTGAATCTGAGCCAGCATCTACTCCAGTAAACAGTCCCAATAGTGCCGGGATAAATTGGTTGCTGGTCTGTCTAGGGATCTGCGGGCTAATGACTATGGTTTTTGGAATAATCATATTGATAATTTTCCTGAAGCGCAGGAAAGCCCCCCTATTAGAGGGCGATGGTTTATAATTCTGCGGATTTGCATATTTGGTTTCATAACCTGCTAAGACTAAAACTATCAATTGCTAGTTTGCTTTTGCCATGCAAGACTAAGTCACTGATGATTTCACCAATTGCTGCAGAATGCTTAAAGCCATGTCCAGAGCAAGGTGAAACAAGTAAAATTTGACCATGTTGCGGTGATCGGTCGATCACAAAATTGCTATCAGCTGTATTGGTATACATGCACACAGTGGCCTCGATGACTTTAGACTGTAGTCCAGACAAGCGGTTATGTACAAATCTATCGTACATTATCTCGCTTTCTTCTTTGCTAACTACTCTTTCCAGAGTAGCAGGAGTAGTAGTAGCGTTAAATTGCTCGCAGGCAATTTTGAGCCCACCTTTTGGTCCGTTAATAGCTGGGAAGCCATAGACACCCCAACTATCATCTACCATCTCTGGGAACTCCCAAATAAATGTTGGGAACGCTTGTGGCTCAAAGCTAGCAAAACTAGTAGACTTGTCAGCAATATCAAACCAATGCAATACTTGTCTATAAACCTTAAAAATAGTTTGCATGTTTGCGGGTAAAAAGTCGTTGATCCAAGCTCCTGAGGTGATGACGACTTGTTCTGCTAGTAGTTTTTGGAAAGTGTTATTTTTATTAATTGTAACTGTCACTTTGCCGTCGGGACTGACACTCAGAGAATCAACTTTAGTATTTATCATTGCCTGCGCACCGTTTTGCTGGGCCAGGGCTAACTGTGTTCTTATGCATTCTTCAGGCAAAAGATAACCACCTGTAGGCTCTAGGATACCAACTTCGGTGGTGGTCTTAAATTGAGGATAATCCCGCTGAAGTGATTCCCTGGGAAATAATTGATGAGCAATACCAAATTCATTTGCAGATTTAATTGTGTTCTGCATAAAGTTATTGTCTTCTTCAGCCATGATCAGACAACCTACTTGCTTTAAAAGATCTTGCTGAGAAATCTTTTCCAGCTCACGCCATATCTCCTGAGCTCTTAAAGCCATGCTTGTGTATTCGCTGCCTTCGCCTATAGCCGTCCTGGTAATCCTTGTATCGCCATGGCTGGATCCCTGCATGTGCGGCGGTGAAAACTGGTCTATGCCTAGAACCTTCTTGTCTGACTTACTAAGTTGATACAACCCCGCACTACCCATAGCGCCGAGACCGATTATGATGACATCATACTCATTTATTATTGCCATATTGTATTGTATCAATTTGAATTTATTTTTTCTGCGAATTAACCCAGAAAAATCTAGCCAATCCCGGGTCAATACTCAATGATTCAGCTAGAATGCTCTCTTGGGCTAGGTACTTTGCAAGTAGAGTCTTGTCAGCGACAATAATCCTTTTTCCAACAATATTTCCCCAGAGAATGTCAGCTTGCATACGAAAATCATTCCAATTGCAAATATTGGTTAACTTGTCACCTGGGCCCACTTCGCCTGCAAGATTGGCTAAGTTGTCCATTTCAATTTCCATTTGCACGGTCTGTTCATTTGCAACTGCTTGGGTAGCACCAAAATATGTGCCCAAAAAGTTTATCCCGCGCACACCAAGCAGATCCAGTCCTAGTTCTTCGAGGCTTTTTGTCACTGACCCACGAGTGTGGTAAGTAGAATAGCTAGCGCTACTAGTAGCAGTAGTAAAGCCGTTTAGTGTGGCAAAACCTTGCAGGCCAAGTCGTAATGGGTAAGGCATAAAAGCGCAAATTCCTTTCGGATTTAAAGTTCTCACACTTTCTTTAAGCGCCACAGCTAATGAAGGTGAGTATGATACTGGACCGTAGCCACTAATCACAATATCCATAGACTGATCGGGAAATGGTAGATGATGCATATCCCCCAGAATTGCTGGCTCATCAGCACTACCAAACTCGGCAGCTAGCGCGGCATGGCCTTGCTGCAACATTCTTTCTGCAATATCAATTGAAAATGATTGGAATGGACCATGAGGATTTTGTGCTGAAAACCGTGGTCCTAGATTGTTTCGTAGAAGCCTTGTCATCATGAACGTGCCAGCGCCTAAGTCCAAGACTCTTGGGGGGCTAGTCAAATCTGTTGCCCAACTTTCTCGCCAGCTTAAGATCACCGCACGCATCAATTCGCCCGTGACCAAATCTGAAGCCAGAATAATATCTGGCGAATAATCGCCATCATACGTGAGTGCCTCTAAATTGTAACTGGATGAGACCCTTTGTCTAGCTAGGTCTAACCCAATTGGGCAAGAAGCAGCATTAAAACCATCACCAACTATTTCTGTAATTGACATAATTAAAACCAGTAAAATATAGTCCTAATTCTAGTTGTTAATCTAAATTTAAAGAAAATTTATTTAATTATCTACAGAATGTATCGAATTGTTGCAGATGCAACTATTTGTATGTATAATTATGCATGTACAAAATAACAGACGCTATAAGGGAGATTTTGCAAGAAGATGATTTGTTTAAACAATTAATCACAGCCGAAATTATCAATTATTCGCAATATGCACGTAAGATTAAGCCACAAATTGACAAAACTTTATATAAAAACGTTAACGTGCGCACAATTTCTACGACAATCGCTAGATTGGGTGAGGAATATATAAACGGACTAAAGCCCACTCCTATTAAGCTGACTAACATTTCGTTGCATACTAATTTATCAGATGTCTCTTTTGAGCGTAGCGAGGTTAGTATTGAAAAAATCGAACAGTTTTACTTAGCAATGCCCAAAAGAAAAGGCTTGTTTTTTACCTATACGCAAAGTGTTAGTGAACTAACGGTGATTGCTGCCCAGCAAGCCATCACTGAATTATTAGCTCAATTTAAAAATACCCAGCCGATCTTTCTACAGCACAACTTAAGCGGAGTCACCGTGAAGTTCAGTCCAACTTACTTATCTCAACCAAATGTAATCTACAACATAATTAAGCAATTGGCGTCGCGTAATATCAATATTATTGAAATTGTCTCTACCACCACGGAGCTGACTTTTGTTGTGGAACAGGAGTCTACCGAGTTATGTATCAGGCAATTGACTAAGCTAGTTTGATTTTGTGCCAAGTAAAAATATGATGAAAAATATGACTAAAAGTTTATTATTCGACTTTTCCAAAGTGTTGTTATTTGCCAAAGATACGAATTATACTGGCGACGTCAACCCAAAGCATGATGGGCACAGTAGTCAGATTGGTTTCTAATTCTTTCAGCATTTTGAATTGAATAATTATTTATTCAGCTGCATTGAGCGCCACCGAGAAGTGATCCGTTCTAATATCTGCAGCAACACGAGCAGGCATGGAGGCGATCGGCGAATGTGTGACGCCTGCTGTCATGAAAAAATCGTTTGGAGTGATATTTTTGAAAAGATAAAGACTCCAACTAATTTGACGAAATTTATGGAAACTGACAAAGAGGAATCAATGAAACCTGCCAATACTGATTGTAGGTTTATGCAAGGAATAAAAGATGCAACTCAGTCTGGCTGTGCAATTCATAGTGAAGCGCCATTTGACTGTGATGCATACCATTGCGGTATGGACTCCACTAGCAATCGGCGGCAATTACTGGGTTATTGTTTACATTCCGGTTTGATTAACGAAACTGAGTATGAACAGAGAACTCGAAAGTTAATGCTGTAAATAAGTCTTAAATTAACTGAGAATTTGCCTCCTGCGAGTTTAGATCTTTTCGCATTGCAAGGGTTTCAGACCCTTATGGAGCAGTTGTCGGAAAGTCGCACAGAAGTTGTACGAAAGTGGTAAGAAAGTCGACGATTTGTCACATGAAAGTGGTAGGAAAGTTGACGATTTGTCACATGAAAGTGGTAGGAAAGTTGACGATTTGTCACATGAAAGTGGTAAGAAAGTTGACGATTTGTGCGACAGCTTCATAAGCTGGTATATTATATTTGAAGTATTATTCTTAAGGGAATTGTTTAAAAAAAATCTCCGATTATTATGAGAACAAAAGCGCTTGTGGTGGGTTCAGTTGCATATGATGTGGTGTTTGAGGTGTATAATATCTTCCGTGACGAGGTTGTTTTAGAACAGAATCAGTTGAAAGGCATGAGTATGATGCTCACTGCCAAAAATAAACAGATTTTTTTTGGGGGTACTGGGGGTAATATTGCTTATGGGCTAGGTTTGCTAGCGGCAGAACCCCTGTTATTCTCTGTCGTTGGGGGAGATTTTGCCGCTGACTACCAAGCGCATCTTGAGAATTATGGTGTGGAATTAAAATTAGTGGATAAACCTGACGAGTTTACAGCGACATTTTACGCAGTCTCTGATCAGCGCAAAGAACAAATCGGTATATTCCAGCCCAATACTCATGGTGACTATATGGATGCTATTCGCTTAGAAGATAGACTTCGCAAAACTGATTTTGCTGAAATTAAAGTAGCAATTTTTGCGCCCGGCACTGGGATTAGTATGCGCAATCATATGCAGCAACTCCGGACAGCAGCTGGGAGCGCCCCAGTAATTATCTTTGATCCAAGTCAGGTACTATCGATTTTCTTTACCCCAGAACTTTTGAAGGAATGCCTGAGCATGTCAAATATCTTCATTGGCAATGAAACTGAAATTGCGCAATTGCAGCAATTGCTAGAGATGCCACTGTCTGCTATCTTTGATATAGGACTGGGACACATAATTGAGACTATGGGACAGGAAGGTAGTATGATCTATACCAAAAAAGCCAAACAGCATGTTAAGCCTCACACAGCAAATCAATTCGTAGAGCAGACAGGTGCAGGCGATGCTTATAGGGCGGGCTTTATCAAGGGATTGTTGGACAATAAATCTATTGAAGAATGCTGTGATCTAGGCTCGTTTATGGGCGCCAGGAATGTAGAGACTGCAGGCGGACAAAAATATAGATTGGTCAATTAACTTTCAATAAATTAATTTTATTAACTAATTATTATGGATTATATAGTCAAAGATATCTCGCTTGCTGCTTGGGGACGCGCTGAAATGACAATGGCGGAAGCCGAAATGCCTGGACTGATGTCACTAAGAGCCAAACTCGGACAGTCCAAGCCACTTAAAGGTGCGCGTATCACAGGTTCACTACATATGACAATCCAGACAGCCGTATTAATTGAGACTTTGCTTGAACTAGGCGCTGAGGTGCGTTGGGCCAGCTGTAATATTTTCTCAACCCAAGACCACGCTGCCGCAGCCATTGCCAAAGCTGGGATTCCGGTATTTGCGATCAAAGGCGAGTCCATCGAAGACTATTGGGCATATACAGATAGAATCGTCGATTGGGGCAACGGCGGGGGGCCCAACATGATATTGGATGATGGTGGTGACGTGACTTTGTACGTGCATTTGGGCTATAAGGCAGAAACTGATCCGACGATTTTGGAGAAACATGCTGACAATGACGAAGAAAAATATCTCTATGCACAATTAAAGAAATCGCTAGCCACTGATCCGCAAAGATTTCATAGAATAATTAAAGAAATTAAAGGTGTGTCTGAAGAAACTACATCTGGTGTACATCGTCTTTATCAAATGTTCGAACGTGGAGAGTTGCAAATACCTGCCATTAACGTCAACGACTCAGTCACCAAGTCCAAATTCGATAATCTTTACGGCTGTAGGCACTCCGCAGTGGATGGGGTGATGCGTGCCACAGACATTATGATTGCGGGAAAGGTAGTAGTAGTGGCAGGGTACGGTGACGTGGGCAAAGGTACTGTGCAATCTTTCAAGGGCCAAGGTGCGAGGATAATCGTGACTGAGATAGATCCGATCTGTGCTCTACAAGCTGCTATGGAAGGCTATCAGGTCATGCCAATGGACGAGGCTTGCAGATTGGGCGATATTTTCATCACTGCCACAGGTTGTGTGGACGTGGTTACTGAAGCTCACATGGAGCAAATGAAAGATCTAGCGGTGGTTGGCAATATTGGTCATTTTGATAGCGAGATACAGGTCGACGCTGTGCGCAAACATAAGTGGGAGAATGTGAAGCCGCAAGTGGACATTATTCACTTTCCTGATAAGCACAGAATTATCTTACTATCTGAAGGCAGGCTAATGAACCTCGGTAATGCCACCGGCCATCCAAGTTTCGTGATGTCCAATAGTTTCACTAACCAAGTCTTAGCGCAAATTGAGCTGTATCAGCGGACGGCCAATTATCCGGTGGGGGTCTACACTTTGCCGAAGGAGCTAGATGAAGAAGTGGCGAGATTGCATTTGGCTAAGGTCGGCGCTAAGCTAGAGCAACTCAACAAAAAGCAGGCTGATTATCTAGGTATCAAGTCCGAAGGCCCGTATAAATCAGATAAATATAGATACTAAATTGGAAGTAATAGAATTATTGAATGTCACTTTTGGTGACATTAAACGTAGTGATCTTACTAAGTCGATAGCTATGGTAGTTATCTCCCCTTTCGAGATCCATGGCGAATTTCTGCCTTTGGGACAGGATGTGCTGTGGGCGCGCGTGCAGCAGGAATTACTGACAGAGCTGCTGCTTCCTGTAGGCTATAAAATCTATAAGTACCCAGAAATTGTCTTGGGGACCAATGTTTTGCATGGAAATTATGGGTTTGAGATTGGGGTCTTGAGTTTGCGCAAGATACTTATTAACACCATTAAGACCTTACACTTCCTAGGATTTCGCAAGGTCATTATCTGTAATGGTCATGGAGGACCTTTACATTCAGTAGCAATTTATTCAGCCCAACAGTATGCACAGAAGATAGGGGTACAGTGCTTTTCAACTTTGCAGGTGAGCATTAAACGCGGCTTACAAGATAATTGGAAGTTGAAAGGAATAGATCTTCGACAGGATCTACACGCAGGTTTGATCGAGGTCTCGATTGCTTTAGCCCGTTACCCCGAGTTAGTAAATTCTGCTTACATTAAGTATAAATTCTCTGAGATTAATCCTAGTTTGTTGACTAAGATTTTGGTAATGCTTGCAGTCCCTATCATACAACCCATTTTCCAAAGGCTGGGTTTTGGGTTTGCTAAAGAGTCGTGGATAGTATTACTAAACTGGTATTTGGAGGGACAGCGTCCAGACTATATAGGCTACCCTGACCTGGCCGATAAACAAACTGGCGAACTATTACTTCAGAATCTTAAAAGTTGTTTTCAGGAAGATATCGTGGCTAAACTTGTCTGATCGGGCCTCACGTCACTTTTAGTTGCGCCTTTAGTGTATAATATGGCTATAAGCGACTCTCTCTCTCTTTGCTAATTTTCTTTAGTCACAAAAGCCATGCGAATTCTTTTTATTAGCCCAACTTCGCCTTTTGAAGGCATCGGTGGTATTGAGCGCTATTTAACTAACTTGCTTAATTATGCCAAACTAATCCCCGATCAGAATATATACTTGCTAACCAATACTACTAAAGAGGAACGTGTAGAGAAATTAGGGAATATTACTATCTATCACACTAAATGTATGATTCTTTCTGCGAGTCAGGAAACCCAGCAGAGAGAGGTTTCTAAGAAGGCGCAGCAATTTTCAGCGACTGTGACAGACATAATTACTAAACAATCAATTGAAATTATCTGTGCGGAAAATTTTCATATTGCTGCGCCAGCGGCTTTTAATATTCTGCTACATCAAGCAGCAGGATTAAATAAAGTGCCAGTAGTTTTGCAACTACATTCCTTTGCTAGAAGTGAGATAGAACGAGAGCTAGTTAATCAACTACTTTGGAGCAAAATTATTTGTGTAAGCAAGAGCGTGGTCGGTGACTGTTTTCGCAAGGGCGCAGACATTGACCTCTTAAAAACTTCATATCTCGGAGTCGATGTGTCTGAATTTAATACTACTATTACAAGCGCTGAAACTCTTAAATCTAGCCTGGGTTTGAGCGAGTCCACAAAGATTGTCATGACTGCTAGTCGGATTTTGCTGGGGCATAATCACATTCTGAAGGAAAAAGGTATCATCAATTTGATCCAGGCTTTTTCGAAGATTTCCCCGCGCTACCCAGAACTGCGTTTACTAATTGCAGTAGGCAGAACTACAGCAGACTGGAAAAATGAATTTGAGGCTGCATTATTGATGCTACGAGGTTACCTGAAGTTGAACAATGTGGAGAGCAGAACCATTGTGAGACAATTCGAATTGGATGAGATGCCTTCAGTTTACAGAGGAGCGGATATTTTTGCTTTACCCTCAGAGAACGAGACATTTGGACAAGTATTTATTGAGGCAATGGCCAGCGGTTTGCCAGTGATTGGCACAAATGTCGGTGGTATTCCTGAAATAATTAGTGATGGTTATAATGGTTTTCTAGTCACACCTGATGACACCACTATGTTAGGGCAGAGATTGGAATTACTGCTGAAAGATAATGATCTTCGTGAGCAGTTTAGCGATAGAGGGCTGCGCACCGTGGAAGCCAATTTTACTGCATCTAAGCAATTAGCTAGCTTCTTTGCGTTGTTACAATCAGTCTTGTCTAATCCGACTAGCGCGTGAGCTGTTTACAATTACTGCCACGTCAATTATTTCTTGGATAAGTGCCCCTGCTAGTGGAGTTAGTAGCCCAAAAATGGCCACTATCATGAATACTGCGCTTAGCCCTATCCCGATAAAGATGCTCTGAATAGACAGAATCTATGTGAGAATTCAAAAAAATGACATCTGCTGCTTCGCTTGCGGCACTTTTCTTCTGGATTGGGTCAATTCTAGGATTTTAGCCTCTTTGGCTTTTCGTTCGGCGTAATTCTCCAAAGCGTTACCTCCAGTGAGTAAACCCACAGAAATACTCAAGAAAGCAATGTAATCGAGCCTCAAACTGCCAGTGCGCAATAGACCCAGGTTCTCAATTGCCAGTTCGAAACATCATTAGTCCATTCTGGCAATCCTGGGCAAGACCGGCTGTGATCTATCTCAAGGAAGTATTGATTTAAGCAACAATGTTGTCCGAGGAGGCTTTCTCACGCCTTGCTAGCCAGATAAAGGGTAGGGCAATAGCCTGGAAAACTGCTGAGACCGCAAATGAGCTAGCATAACTGGAGCTGTCAGCAACACGTCCCAATACTGGTTGAATAAAAATTCCTCCACTGGAACCCATCAATGAATCAAAAGATAGCACCGTGGCTCTTTGCGCAGAAGGGATTAACCCGTTTATATAGGCCTGTCTGATTGGCGCTAGTGCTGCGAAAATAATTCCCCAGGTGAAGATTAGTACTAATGCTAGCCAAAAATTAGTGACAAAACCGACAAAGATTAAAATTATTCCGCTGAAGAAAACACCGATTAGTAGAGCGCTGGTGCGTTTGGAGAATAGCTTTCTGAGATGGCTGGAGAAAATGCCCCCAACGATTTGTGCCAGGGCTGAAATAGCAGCCACCATTCCCGCAACTGCGTAAGCTGTGTTATTGCCATAGAGTTGCAAGAGGAATGGCTGCAGGGCATAAAATATATAAAAACTAACGCCCATTAAAAATGGCGCGGCCAACATTAGCCAACGCACTGGAGGGTTGCCGAGTCCGTGTTTTAGGGAAGTGCTGAAGATCTTGCCTATGTCCTTCCAAGGTTGCTTTGATTTGCTAGGGGTGAAGCCTAGGTCTTTCATCAAGAAAAAGGCGGTGGCAAAGTTGATTAATAAAATTATAGCTCTGAGAATGTAAGGCACCCCTAGGTTTGTGAGTTGTGCAATCACTCCCCCAGCGATTGAACCAGTTAACATCGCAATTCCACCTACAATCTGGCCTTTGGCGAATACTTCTTCCAGACTGCCCTTAAAATTGGTGGCTTCCAAGGCGTCTACCAGCCATGCTTCCAGTGCGCCTGAGAAAAAGGTGAAACCTAGTCCTAGCAAAATCGAGGCGCCTGCCCAGCCCCAAAATGGACCCCTGGCTTGCCACATAAATAGATACAATAATGTGGAAATTGCCAAAGTGACTGCGCCCAGCATGTAAGAAACACGTCTACCAAAAGTATCGGCAATTATGCCAGTAGGTAATTCGAAAACTACTTGACCCAGCGTGAAAAAGGCGTTTGCCAAAAATGCCTCAAAATTGCTCAACCCTGCATTTAGTAGGAATATAGTATTGATCCCCCAAATAAATGACGCGGCAAGAGTGTTGCCTCCCACTAAATACAGATAAATCGATTGAATACTTTGTGGTTTTCTAAAGGGCGACATTAGGTCCCTTTGGTGTCAGTCAGCACTTCGATGACCTTAGCAATAATATAGGCCAAGATAGCATAAACGATCATGGCCACGACTGTAGACCACTCAACGACTGATCCAGTTGTAACTAGAGGTCGGAAAATACCAAAGAACGGCGCTACGAATAAATCACTTAAGGAGTAGATAAAACTTACGAAGCCGCTGGCCGAATTGGCGCCAAATAATTTTAGTACAAATCTCAATATCAGCAGCAACTCGATCAGTCCAAATAAAAAATAGACAACTTGATATGTCTTGAAGGCAGTATAAGTCTTGCTGTCATTGGGAGTTGCAGTGGCAACTACATCCGGGTCAGAACTTACTACAGGATCGCTACTTACGTAAACTTTATCTACTGGCCGATCTAGAATTACGTTATCCTGCGGAGCTATCTCAGACACTGTTTGGGTGCGAACTATGCGGGTGGCCATAAATAATTAAGCTAAAAAGTTAATTATTACTTGAATCTATACCTCATAGTATTCTTTAACGTCGGCTGAGTCAATAAATCTGGAGCGGAATTTCGGGAATGTTACAGAGCTTTTTATATTTTCATGATAATTCCAACTGGGCAATGGTCTGAACCCATAATCCCTGGTCTGATAAAGGCCTCCTTGAGCTTTGGTTTGAGTGTCTGCGAAATCCCGAAATAGTCGATTCGCCAACCCACATTCCTAGCTCTGGCACCGCCAAATGCCGACCACCAGGTGTAGTGGTTGGATTCATCAGGGTGTAGGCTACGAAAACTATCTAAGAAACCTGCACTAACAAGATTGCTAAAACCCTCACGCTCTTGAGCAGTAAAGCCATGAGTATTGTGATTGGTTTTCGGTCGAGCTAGGTCAATCTCCTCATGTGCTACATTCAAATCACCACAAAAAATAACGGGTTTGATTGATTCCAAGTTTTTCAAATGTTCCAAGAAAGCTGTATCCCATTGCTTATGGCGAAACTCTACTCTGGAGAGATCTTGTTTGGCATTTGGGGTGTAGACATTCACTAGAAAAAAATCTTGATACTCTGCCGTGATCACTCTGCCTTCGGTATTGGCGTCACCGTATTTGTCTGCCGTGACCAGTCTTTTGCCATCCACTAATAAATCATTATAGACACTAATAGGAGTTTGCTTCGTGAAGATTGCCGTGCCCGAATAACCTTTGCGAATTGCAGAATTCCAATGCTCTCTGTACTCAGGCAGGTCAATGATAGCCTGGCCTTGGCTGGCTTTGGTCTCTTGTAAACAGAGAATATCTGGATTCTCGGCGCGCACATAATCGCTAAAGCCTTTCTTCAAAGCAGCTCTAATGCCATTTACATTCCAAGAGATGATTTTCATGGTTGCCCAATTATAAATGATATTGCCTAAGTTAGCTAAATGACCTTCATAAACAACGGCATTATGGGGAATAGGCGTTAGTTAGGCATTATTATTTAAAGGGGGGGAAAAATATGTTGTTACTTGAGAAGAATGACTAAGTATAATAATTATCGATACCATGTAGTAAAATAAGCTAATGGCAATAAGAAAAACTATTCAGATAGGTGATCCTAGATTGCATAAACTGGTCAAACAGGTGAAGCCTTTACAACTGGCTGATTTAGGAGACTTAGTGCAGGATTTGGCTGACACTATGCATGATATGGGTTTGACGGGCTTAGCAGCGCCTCAGTTTGGTGTAGATTTAGCAGTATTTATTACAGAGATTTATCCCAATAAACATCGTGCAACATCGATTACTGACGACTTGAGAGTTTATATTAATCCTAGAATTTTGGAACTATCACAGCAAGTCACTACCATCTATGAAGGCTGTGGGAGTGTAGTCTCAGCAGATCTATTTGGCCCCGTAATTCGCGCTCAAATAGTAACTATTGAAGCTGAAGATTTGCAGGGTGAGACGTTTAGATTAAAAGCCGATGGCTTACTAGGCAGAGTGATTTTGCACGAATACGACCATTTACAAGGAATTTTATTCACGCAGAAAGTGAGTGATTACAGTAAGTTGCTAAACTTTGAAAATTATCAAAAGTATATCCGCAATACGGACCTACAGACGCAGAATATGCTAGTTACTATTAAGGAACTTAATTAGATCCTGCTTCAATTGCTCTAGAGAATCAAAATCAAATACCGAGCAGACTAATATCGGGCGTTTGAGCTTCTTGAGACTTTTCATTGCAGTTTTGATATTTTCTGGGGTAACTAAGTCAGATTTAGTCAGGACAATTACCTCAGGTTTAGCAAAGAGATTGGGGCTAATCGCCTCCAGCTCAGTGCGCATCGTTTTGTATTGATTTAGTAGATCACCAGACTCGAGACTGAGCACATGTGCCAACACTTTTGCCGACTTAGTGTGTTTGACGAACTTTGTGCCTAAACCTTTGCCCTCATGCGTGCCTTCGATCAAACCTGGCAGATCCATGATCACAATGCCATCCAGCATGCCTAATTGCGGGTAGAGCGTCGTGAAAGCATAGGGCGCGACTTTGCTAGTGGCGCGGGTGATTTCGTTTAGGAGGGAAGATTTGCCGGCGTTGGGGAAACCGATCAAAAGCACATCGCTTTGCAATTCTAAATCCAAAAACACATTTAACTCGCCGCCTGGTTTGCCAGGATCAGCGCGGTCCAACTTATCCAAACCTTTAGTGCGGTAAAAGAAATTGCCTAAACCACCGCGACCACCTTTGGCTAGCAATTCTCTTTGACCATGTTTGCTCAGCGAGACAATAATATTGCCCTGTCCATCCTTAACGTGCGTAGTAAGGGGCACTTTGAGGATAAGGTCTTCTCCAAATCTGCCTGTGGAATTATTGTCGCCGCCATTCTCACCATTCTCTGCTTTAATTGTGGAATCAGGCTGAATTGCACGTAAATCGTAGGCATTCACTGAACCTTCTAGATAAACGCTAGCGCCATCTCCGCCAATGCCTCCATAAGGCTTGCGCCCCAGGAAATAGCTCACGTGACCATTGCCACCATCACCTGCCACCAATTTTATCCGGACTTTATCTTTGAACATACTTACAATAATTAGGAACTAATTAATAGATAATTAATAAATGACCAAAAGCTAAGACACTGGCCTATACACAATACCATACCAATGCAAGTATTTCCTCATTCCTATGTGCTTAAGTCTAGTGAGATGCCTTGAGAAAGTCAACCAACTGATTTGGTTTTAAGTAATTGCAAGTCCAGCGACTCTGCCAGTGGCCCAGGCCGCTTGGAGGTTGAAGCCGCCAGTCAAACCGTCAATATTCAAGACCTCACCCGCGAAGTAGAGGTTGCTGTTGTGCTTGGAGCGCATAGTCTTAGGGTCTACCTCGCGGAGCTCAACTCCACCAGCGGTGACGAATTCATCGCCTGGGCGCCGCGCAGAAAGTTGAATTTCCAAATTACCACTCAATAAATGTGCCAGACGTTTACGATTAATCCTGTTTAGCTCTGCGCCCTTCATATCTGGAGATATCTGCGCAATTGTTAATAATTGACTACAAAAGCGATGTGGCAAACGTTCTTCTGTCAAAATATTGACCAGAAGCTTTTTACCCTTGCTGCTTGCAGCAGTCTGCAGCCACATATCCCAGCGACTAAAGTCCAAATCTGCTTCTGGCTTAAATTGGATGACCAGCGGCTTGCTAGAGTTAATAGTCTCATAGGCAATATGCGCAGCCAAGGCAAATACCGCTGGCCCTGAAATGCCAAAGTGTGTAAATAACATTGGACCTTTAACTTTTACTATTTCTCCAGTTGCTAAAGTAGCACTCAGACTTGCCTGGGAGAAACTAATCCCCGAAAGCTCTTTGCACCAATTTTCTTGAGTTTGGAAACTATTCAGAGAAGGTCCCAGCTGGCTAATGCTATGTCCTAGAGTTTTGGCAAATGCATAACCGTCTCCTGTTGAGCCTGTATGGCTGTAGGCATTGCCACCAGTGGTGATTATTAATTTATCACAAATATATTCAGTATTAATTGAGGTCAATTTGAATTGCCCTTCAGTGTAACTTTCAACATTAGTAATAGCTTCCAGATAATGTATATGCATCCTCTTATCCTGAAAGATTTTGAGAAAAACCTCTACAATATCCTGGCCAATATCAGACTCTGGGAATACTCGTAGGTCAGACTCGATTTTTAGAGGCACATTGTGTTCATCAAACCAATCTTTGACTTTAGCTGGTGAAAAAGCTGCAAAGGCTGGGGCGAGAAACTTACTGCCACGGATATACTTGCTCAACAATAGCCTTTTGTCTACAATCCCAGTAGTCACATTGCAGCGTCCACCACCGCTGATCGCCACCTTGACTCCAAGTGTTTTATTTTTTTCAAATAAATGTACTTCCAGCTGTTTGGCGGAATTACTTTCAAGAATCGTGGCTGCGGCCATAATTCCCGCTGCTCCACCGCCAATTATGCCAATACGCGATATATTTGCCATAGTTTCAGTATATAGTTTACTATTAATAATGGATATTACGTCATTTATATTGCATTTAGTCTTTATTTTAGTTACTTTTGGGGCCGGAATAGCTGTTGGAATTGCCTATCAAGACAGACTAAAAGAGGTGTATCAACGCCTGATTTTACTGATCAGTCCGCCTAAGTAGCTATTGTATGAGCCATTAGGCTCTATAATTGTGGCTGTGTACTATCGGCTAGTAACTTGCTAGCATATAAACAAATGCAAAGTATTGTAATTATTGATGACTCTGCAGTAGTGCGCTACGTGGTTAGTGATGTAATCCATTCTCTGGATCTGAATGACAATGACATTGATCTACGCACCTATACGGCTGAAGATGGAGTCGAAGGTCTGGGGTATGTGTTTGTCGTTAAACCTACTTTGATAATCGTGGATACAACCCTACCCAAATATTCAGGCCTAGAAGTTGTTGACTATCTAGTTAGCAATTCACAGATTCTGCAGAACACTATCCCTATCTTGCTGTGGGAAGAAGGAGTTACTTTGCCCGGCAATTTGACCAGCAATTTTATTACCATAGACAAACGCAGTCGTGATTTTTTGCCTAATTTACTCAAGAGCTTAAACTTGGTTTTGAAGGCTGAGACTGTGGCGCTTGATAGTCAGGGCTTTAGGCAGAAGTCATTGATTCAGCTAGGTACTAAAGTATTGAAATGGGCAAACCGCGCAGATTTATTGGCAAAAACCGCTTTCAACAGTAAGTTTCTTGTGAGACCATTAGCTTGGGCCTTATGGCTTGGCACTGAGATTATTATGAGTATGTGGCTAGCGTTTTTCTCGCTATTTGCTTCTTCCCCTAGGGCCTTAGAAGAGAATATAGTTCTTGTAAGTGCCGATAGAGCCAAGTTTCGAGCTCGCATCTATCCTACTTTTGCAGGCATCATTGCTATGCTTCTGGGCGCACTTTTGCTGGCTTTTGTCTATCTGAGCGGCGGCTACTTATTGTTTAGTGTAGTCAAATAAGATGCACATCCAGCGCGGGCTGAAATTTCTACTAGTGATTGCAATGTTCGCCATGCTCTTGTTAAGGCCAATTAGCGCTGCCACACTGGAGCAAAGGCTGGTAGATGGCATTGGAGAATTTTTTGACAAAGGAGCTGAAGGCTATCTGTTCTGGCAATACTCGGGCAATAAGGTCGAAAAATTGGGAACAGATGAATTTTCATTTTTCCGCAGTAGTGCCGAAGGTGAAGCAGTTTGCAAAGCCTTCACCAGGTTAAGGACTAAATACCCCCAGAAATTTGTAGGAGTGAACATGTGGGACGTGGGTCGTAATGACTATGCCACAGCATTGCGCAACTTTCAATGGCTAGCCGGCTGTGGAGCCAATATGTTGAGGATTAATGCCGGCGTATACTTGGGTAATAATGATAGCGTTGCAGTCAAAGTGCATCTGAATAGAGTTTTGGAGGCTTTGACCGAGGCCAATCGTATCAAAGGCCTAAGCGGCGACAGTGCATTGAGGGTGATTATTGCCATTGGCGATTACCCCAATGGCGGGGGCGGTGTGCCGAAATCTGCGGGGATTGAATATTATCAAAGTAGTCACCTTGATCAAATCGAGTTTACCAACTTAGTACTTACTGCTACAGCTGCTAGCCCTTTAGTTTATGGCTTCGAAGTAGCCAATGAGCCTCATTGTGGTGGTAATACTGCTGCCATTCCTGCTTATGTGGATTGGTCTGGGAAATTCTCGAAGTTGCTAAGTGCCAGTGGCAAAAGAGTAAGCCTAGGGCAAATGGCCAACTTTGACATTCCCAATTGTGATTCAATAGTCTCGAGTGGTGAGCTAGCAGTGAGCGGCTTCATTCAATCCAACCGTTTTAGTACCATCACCGATACATCTGCTCATTTTTATAATGGCACTCAGAAAGCAATGGCTTTGGCAGCCTTGCGCAAGTCTAAAGACGATCTCCAGAAGCCATTTTATGTAGGCGAAGCATCAATCTCAGCAACTATCGAGGGGATAATACCTCCAGGGGTGCTAGAGGGCAAAGCAGATAAATATTTTATTGCCGCGCCCCAAGTATATAGTCCAGTTGAACCTAAAATAATCAACGTAGACGAGCCTGGGCTATCTCCCGTACCCTTAGTGGACCCAATAACTCCAGATGTGCGCTCAAACCCAGAGGCAAGTCAACCTATTTCAGCCCCGCAATTTAATTTACTGTTAATACTGCTAATTTTATTAGTTGCGATAGTATTGATATGCGCAGCAATTTATTGGGCGCGTAGGCTTGCCAAGAATCAGGCTAGCCCGACTATTTAAGAGTTGTGATCTTGGCAGAGATAATTCTATCTCCGACTTTGATATCATCAATGACATCAATACCTTTGATCACTTTCCCAAAGATAGTGTACTGCGGTGGCAAGGGCACATTGGCTAGCATGATAAAGAATTGACTACCATTGGAATTTGGACCTGAATTGGCCATGGCCACAATTCCACGACTATACTCCCGCACCACAGGTTCATCTTCGAATTGATAACCAGGGCCTCCATAGCCCAAGCCTAAAGGGTCTCCACCTTGTATCACAAAACCTTCCTCACGTCTGTGGAAAGTGAGGTCGTCGTAGAACTTCTCTTCCACCAAGAAGATATGGTTACTAACGGTCAAAGGTGCTTCTAATCCGAACAGCTCAATCTCAATAGTGCCTTTGTCGGTTCTGAAGATAGACTTTTTTTTAAGCAATTTTTCTGCAGACATGACTTTGGCCGGCTCGCTATACTTGTTGTGCTTAGGGTTATTTTGGTTATTTTGGTTTTTTGTGTTTGATGCTTGTTTCTTTGACATTGCGTATATATAGGTTTAAATATAAACACGAGTTTAATTGTACCACTAATTTTTATTAGGTTAGTGCTAGAATCGTTTTTATGGAATCACTGCGAAAATTTTTTTCACCTCAACTACAATCTAAATCAGCAGGCAATGTTGAGCGCCATGCCAGCTGGCTAGAGCTGTTTTATGATTTGGCTTATGTAGCTTCCATTGGCGCACTGGCACACCATGTCTTGGCACATTTTTCTCTAGTAACAGTATTAGGTTCAATTCTGCTATTAGCACCTATTTGGTGGGCCTGGGTAGGCAGTACTTTTTATGCTGATCGCTTTGACACAAATGATCCTGGGCACAAGTTGCTCACTTTGGGCAAAATGATAGCTATCATTGGCATGGCCCTGAGTATTCCTGATGGCTTTGACCAAGGGTATAGTAGCTTCATAGGCTTTTATATTGTAATTCGGTTGCTACTTATCTTAAGTTATATAATTGCCTCTAAGTTTAATCACAGTGCTCGAGGACTAATTAGATCATACCTGCAAGGATTTACATTAGCTTTACTGATATGGATCAGCACTATATTCCTTCCTATTGAGTTGCGACCATTTGGCATGATTGTGGCGCTGTTAGTGGAATTCGCCACTCCTTACCTAGCTTTCCACGAGCAAGTTAAGTTGCCAGTTGATGTATCTCATGTGAGGGAGCGCTTTGGATTATTCACAATTATTTTGTTGGGGGAAATACTTCTATCTATGACTAAGGCAGTCGAAGATGCAACATCTAAAGGCACTGTAATCTGGATCGCATTATTGACAGTAATTTTGGTGTTTTGTATCTGGTGGCTGTATTTCAGTTTGGAAAAGGAAACAGTATTGTTGAACTTCCGCTGGAGCAGACTTGCCTGGTTAAATTTACACTTAGTCCTCACTTTTGGCCTGATGTTATTCGCTATTGGGATCGAGCAGGCAATCCTTGGAGAGTTCAGCTATCATCCTGAAACAGCACAACTATTTTTGCTGGCTAATGGTATAGTAGTGCTTAGTTTGGCAGGAATCGATATTGTCACGAAAACTAAGCTGGCACAAGGAATATTGGCCAGTGGTTCCGCTCAGAAGCATAAAGTACTGTTTAAAATCCTAGCAGGGTCTGGGTTGATAGTTGCGGGTGTTGTATTAGTCCCCGCAGTAACAGTCAATACAGTAGTGATTATGGTTGGAATCTTAGGGGTATATACCGGGATCGTCGCCCAAGTCTGGCACATCAATAGACGAGTCTAATTGGGGTTTCCATAGGTAAATGTCCAAATCAATAGTGAAATCTCCTCTGCAGATTATTTTTTCGGATTCTAGCAAGTTTTTCTGTACTTCTTTCTCAATCCCACCGTCACCATGATTAATAGAGATGTAGCCCTGCTTATTTACCACCCGCCACCAAGGAATTGCTTGTTCTTTTAGTCCCAGGGCACGCAAAGCGAAACCTACTTGTCTTGCAGCTCTAGGGCTAGCAATCAGCCTGGCGATTTGTCCATAAGTAGCAACGCGCCCTTCAGGGATCTGCCTCACAAAATAGTAGATACTTTCTCGAGATGTCATATTAGAGTTTAGCTATAACAATATTATATGAGTTTATTTATATTTTTGCTGCGCGTTTTATGATTAGTTTATGAAAATATTCAAACTAGCCGTGCTTATTTTGATCGGATTACTCTGCAGTTGCCAAATGTTTAGCTATGTGGTGCTCACTCCCATTCTCCCCGCTATCAATTTCAGACTATTCCAGCCACAAATAGCTTGGAAGCAGTCAGATTCTGTTTTCAAAACTGCTGTAGACTCTGAATCAAGTTCTAACACAAACAGACTGGTGATACCTAAAATTGCTGTGAATGCTGAGATCCTGGAGTCTGAGAATGTGGAGATATTGAGGCAGGCAGAGGGGGTATGGCGTGACCCACTAGGTTCAGTGCCTTCAGATGGGGGCAACACTATAATTGCGGGACATAGATTCCAATATTTGCCACCAAATACGGTGACTTTCTATAGACTCCCAGAACTAGATGTAGGTGATAAACTGCAAATCTATTGGCAAAACGCAGTTTACAACTACGAGATATACCAAAGGGTGGAAGTGTATCCTGACGACGTAGGAATGCTTTCAAACTCGGTAGCTGATGAACAGGAATTGACAATATACACCTGTACTCCTTTATTCACAGCCCAGAAAAGACTGGTTCTGAAAGCTAAGATATTGATAGGATTGCGCTGAACAGGAATCGAACCTGTAACCTTCTGTTCCGAAGACAGATGCTCTATCCAATTGAGCTATCAGCGCAAATTTGATTGCTGAAACAATCTTATTGATATTATACCAGTCAGTAAGCTTTAAGGTTGAAAGGTTTTGCCAATTGGATAAATACCAAATACCCGGTATTGAACTGCGTCTTTAGCCAGTTGCTCTAGGCTAGTTCTAATGCCATCGATGCTAGCATTGCTGATAAAGTCCACGTAGAATCTATACTCCCAGGGCTTACCGATAATTGGCCGGGAGACAATTTTAGTAAGATTGAACTTTGCCTGGGCAAAATCGCCTAATACGTTCAGCAAAGAACCTGGTTCGTGTGCGACTACAAATTCTAGTCCCACCTTTTTGGTTTCATCAGTATGCTCAGAAGTTACCTCAGCGATTGGGTATAGATGGTTCGCACCTAGTTTGTGCTTAGGAACAACTACAAGAAATCGGGTGTAATTTTGTTTGTCAGTCTCGATACCTGCTTGCAAAACTTTCCCACCATAGACTTCAGCCGCAATACTTGGCGCAATAGCAGCAATACTGGGATCACTTAATTGTTTAATATGTGCCACTGCTGCCGCTGTATCGAAATATTCTCGTGCTTCGATATTTTTCGTATCTAGAAAATCAAAACATTGCTTTAAAGCCATCTCATGAGAATAGGCAGCCCTAATCTGACCGAGATCGCTTTCTGGTAGTCCGATCAGGCAATGTTCAATACGTAAATAACCCTCAGCGATAATGGTGAGATCATACTTGGAAAGCAAATCATAATTGCCTAAAATATCCCCAGCAATGGTATTTTCAATTGCCATTACCCCGATATCTGCTTCTTGCTTTGCCAGTTTCTCAGCTAGAATTGGAAATGATTTGGCGCTTAGCAATTCTAATTCCAATTTGCTACCTGACCAAAGTTTCCTAGTAATCAAATCGTGGTTGCTGCCTTCATCACCTTGAATTGCGATTTTTACTGCCATAATGCCTAGATACTAGCATAATTAGCTTAGGCGAGAAACGAGTGCCGAAAAATTCTGAGCTTAGGATCAAAATGTATTAGAATAATACACATGGATATTCTCACCGTAGCTGAATTTAATAAAGTGCTCAATTCTGTCTTCTCAGAATTGGGTGAGTTCAGTGTGCAAGGTGAAATTGTTTCGATGAAAATTACAGCAAATAGAGCAGTATTTATCGATTTAAAGGATAAGAAGGAAAATGCCATTTTGAAAATCTCCAACTTTGCTCCTTGGGTTGAGGGGTTGAATTCTGTGCAAGAAGGCATGGATGTCATTGTGAGCGGTGCTTTGGAGGTGTATTCGCCATATGGCACAATGACTCTGAAAGCTCGCAAAGTCGAGCCAGTGGGGGAAGGTTCACTCAAGATTGCTTCTGAGAAATTAAAATTACTACTAAATAGTGAAGGTCTCTTTGCACCAGAGCGTAAGCGTCCCCTTCCTCAATTTGTGACCAGGATCGCCTTGATCACAGCCAAGGGCTCTGCAGCATTCGCAGATTTTACCAAGATAATCGCTGAGAATGGCGCCGCCATTAGTATCGATTTTTATCCGGTACTCGTGCAAGGTGCTTCTTCGAGTAATGAGATCAGTGCTGCTCTGCATAATGTTGGTAAACAAGGCTACGACGTTGTCTGCTTGATCAGGGGTGGAGGCAGTTTGGAAGATTTACAATCTTTCAATTCTGAACTGGTAGCGCGGGCGATATTCGCTTCTGCCACACCATTAATCTGCGGTGTTGGTCACGAAGTCGACACCACAATTGCAGATATGGTAGCTGATGTGCGCGCCTCTACGCCTTCACAAGCGGCTTATTATCTGGTCAGTCAGAACAACAGTTTCTTGCAAGGTATAAATACTCAGTTGCAAAATCAGCAAGACAGCTTGCGCGGCCTATTGCCTGCCCAGGATATGATTGGTCGCTTGCAGCGTATATTACTGGAAAATATCAGCCAGCATTACTCGAGCAGCACTGTGGTGGATAGCAAAGTAAATAATCTCAATCTAGCTGTGCACAAGCTCTACAAATACTTGAGTGATTACGGCGCCAGCTTGAAGTCACCGGAGTTGATTCAGCAAAACATCTTGGCTAAAGTCAAACTTAGTCAAGCACAGGTGGGGGAAAAGATTAATCTTATTGGTGCGTACAATCCAGGCAATGTTTTAAAACGTGGCTATACTTTGATCAAAAAGCAGCAGAAATATATTTCTTCTGTGGAGGCTTTAAATATAGGTGATAAACTAGAAATAATATTTAAGGACGGTAGTGTTGAGTCGGCAATACTTGGCAGAACGCACAAATTAAAATAATAATTAAAATAACAATAAAAGCAACAAGTAAAATTAATATTAATAATTTAAAATTATGGCAGAATTAAAATCCACTGAAAAGTCAGCTGAAAAAGGCTTAAAAGAAAAAGTTAAAATGCTAGAAGACATCACCACTTATTTTGCTCAAGAGGAGATTGACTTAGATGAGGGAATCAAGAAGTACGAACAAGGTATGGAGCTAGCCAAAGAGATCAAGGCTCAATTAACTGCCTATGAATTGAAAATTAACGAAATTAAGGAAAAATATGCTGCTGAGGGCTGATAATTTTCTAAAGCACCCAGGTCTTCTTGTGAAAGTTGGTCGGGGAAACAGGACTCGAACCTGCGACCTCTCGGTCCCAAACCGAGCGTTCTAGCCAACTGAACTACTCCCCGTGTTTAATACCGATAATAACCGTTACCGGACAATATTGAACCAATTCCTAAACTAAAACCAAAGACCAAGAGGCAAATAGGGATAATGATGGCGAAAATATTTATAATAATTCCGACAATTGCCAGACCATCACTACGTTTTTCTGTTTGTCTTATTCTAAAAAAGGCAATGGCATTTAAAGTTAAGCCAATGACCGGTAAGAATGTACAAAGTATACTACAAAAACCCGCAGGAATAGATACAACTCCGATAATTACGCCAAGTATGTTTAGAAATTGAGTCTGGTCAGTGTTCTTTTTCATTGGTTTTTGACAATTTACTAAATAAAAAAAATTCACACAAATAATCTCACAGAATGCCGGGAGAGAGAATCGAACTCTCATGCCTCGCGGCGGAGGATTTTAAGTCCTCTGTGTATACCATTTCACCACCCCGGCTTTATTGAACAGATGATGAGACAATTTACTGCGTATTATAGCAGTTATTCTGCGGAAAAATAATGAGGCCACGGTGGGATTCGCACCCACGCATAGCGGTTTTGCAGACCGCTGCCTTACTACTTGGCTACGTGACCAAAATATCAACTGCCCAATAAAGACAATTATACAAGATGTTACAGGATTAGTCTGAATAATTGCAGAAAATCTCGATGTGTATTAGATTGAATCAACTATATTAATACAAAAGAAATAATATGCGTAAATACATCATCTCTGCAGCAGTTTTGTTAGCAGTGCTACTTTTGCCTTTGGCCTACATTGCCTACTTAACCAATGCAGATAACCAGATATCAGTTGAGTCTTTGCAAGTGACTAATCTCACAGATAGTGCATTTACACTGGTGTGGCAGTCTAATTCCCCATATTTGGGCGAAGTCGTTTTTTCTGAAGGTACTGCTAGCTGGCCTATACTATTTGCACAAGCTGGGAAATCTTATGCGCAGGATGATCGTAATGTGGAGCTAAATCAATCCGGCGAGTACATGAAGCTTGCTGGTGAGCAGAAACAGCGCTATTCGCATCACGTTACTATTAGAGACTTAAAACCTGATACTGATTATAACTTTAGAGTTGGCGGGCGGATCAATGGCAAGTCTGGATCTGTAGTTTCCAGCAAGACTTTGACATTGAGGGACTCTATTGCTACTCCTGATCCAGCTTACGGCAAGATTGAGAATCTTGATGCTACTGATAGTATCGTGTTAGCGCGTAAAACTGAGGGTGAGGGGATTTTTAGTACCACTGTGAGCCCAAATGGCACATATTCAATTGATATGGGCACAATCTTTCCCACAGCTGCCTCGGCTCTAAAGCTAAATTTAGAAGTTTGGAATCAGAATAATTCCACTAAAGACATCCGCTTTGACGTTGAGACATACAAGCCCTTGCAGACAATAAGGTTCAAGACAGAGGGAAGTTTAGGACAGAGTCTGGTAGGTTCTGCTTCAGCGCAAGCACCAATAGCGCGGGGCGCAGTGGCCGTGCAATATGTTCCCCTTGTAAGTGGATGCAACGTACTATGTAGGGATGGTAGAACTGAAACAAAGATAGGCGACACATGTATAGACCCACTAGGTAGTCAGGGAATAAATACCGAAACTGAGCGTACTTTTGAAGGGGTGCTAACGAGTGTTGTTTATCCTGCAGCCAATAGAATAAACTTTGATTGTAACAGTGATTCATTTCGACTTACGACTGAAATGTTCTGGGCTCACCAGGTCTGCGAGCCTACATGGAGTAGCGGGTCGTATACCGCACTAATTAAGGCTATTTGTAGGCCAGTACCTCGTGCTCAATCATTACCATATGAATTGGCACCTGAGCCTACCCAAGAGCCAACTATAGAAAGTACAAGTAGCCAGCCAAGTTATTTTCCAACTTCTGTTCCAACTACTACCTCAACTACTGTAACTGATCCCCTTCCCCCCGCAGTGACCTGCCACAGACTCAGTGCAAATGATCCTAAAGTTTGCACAAATATTACTATTACTCCTGAACCATGCGTAGTAAGAATGAATGGTGTAATTCAACTAGGTACAGTTGATTGCAATACCAACCCTACCATGGATCCAGCCATTAATTGTCAAATTGATCAAAACACATGGTATTGCAATGATAGAAACTGCGAAAAAGATGATGGCTTGAATTGTTCTAGTTCAGAGCCTACAACTACTCCTGAACCAACTCCTAGAACCAGATTAGTTATCCGACAATATTCTCAATTAACGAATGGGGTATGTTTAGCTATTAATCCTACTGTAATGGCCAGAGACAACCCAACAAGAGTAGCGGCCGAGAGTAGATGTGTAGCCAATAGAATCATTGGCCAAGTGTGTACTGGAGATGATACTACTGAGCGAGACAGTATTTTCTTTCTTGAGGCAGTGAATACAACGGCTGATATGGTTACTGCTTGTAGAGGTTACCTAAGAAGTATAAATCCACAATCAAACATAGTTAATCCCCAGTCCAGCCAAGTCCTAGGCGCTAGTGACGAAGAGGGGCTCCGCATCACTGAAAATGGTCGTTATGGCCTGTTCTCAGGCGAAGCGCGTCTGGGTGAGTTGGATCTAGTTGTAGACGGCGGTGTGGCTAATGTGAAGTTATTTGAGGATAAGAATGGCAACCAGCAAAAAGATGCTGACGAAAGCTATATTGCTGATTACTCACAAATAAAGTTCAATAAGGAATCCTCTTTGGAGAGTTATAGACTTAACTCAGGTTGGAATTTGATTCATATTCCTTTGATTGATGACAGTGGTTCTTTAGACAATGCCAGTGAACTGATCACTGAGTGGAATAAACAAGGTGTTGATCTCAAACACGTGGCTCGATTTGCTGGAGGAAAGTTCGAGTTGTTTACCGCGCGAGAGGACGGTCAGTCCTATGCAGGGGCAGCTGGCGACTTTAAACTAATCCCAGGGCAGGCACTGTTTGTCCTGAACGTGGGCAACTCCACGAGTGTAAATTACCGAGGCAATAAAGTCGAGTCTGGGATCAAAATCAAGGTTGCCAACGGCTGGAATTTAGTTGGAATAGCCTCAGAGACAGATTATACCAGCGAGAGCTTCTTCAAAAAACTCACAGACCAGTCAGTACAAGCCAATACTATTTCTGAGTTTGAGAATGGCGTATATGAATCGGTGATAGTGGACGCAGGCACTGTTTATGGCAATAATTTCAATATGATCGGCAAGCGTGGTTACTTCGTCAGAGTGGAATCTGGAGGCGGAAAAGATTTTGTCCCTTGAGTATTTGCTAGATGATATATTAGTATATGGGGATTTTTGGGAAGATTTTGAATAATGATAAAGGTAGGGTCAAGCCAGTTGTGTTAGCGGTATTGGATGGACTAGGGGTTGCCCCGCCAAGCCAAGGCAATGCAGTTACCCTGGCCAATACTCCAACGCTTGACATGCTGTGGCCACGCTATCCGCACACATATTTGCAAGCAGCTGGAACAAATGTCGGCTTGCCGCATGGTACAGATGGCAATAGTGAAGTAGGCCATATCAGCATGGGTGCAGGCAAAGTCGTGTTCCAAGATCTTCCCAGAATTGATAACGCAATCAGCACTGGGACTTTCTTTGATAATCCTATGTTGATGAAGGCAGTGGAGCAGGTCAAGCAAAATAATTCTACTTTGCATTTGCTGGGGTTGATTGGTAGTGGAGAAGTACATTCCTCTTTGAACCACTTCTACTCTTTGATCAAGTTACTTGCCAACAACAAACTTAGGTCAGAGCAAGTATTGGTCCATGTATTTGCAGACGGACGCGATTCGCCCCCCAAGTCGGCTTTAGATTTCTTGGAACAAGTGGATTCTGAGTTAGAGCGTCGCAAAGTAGGCAGGATTGCCAGTGTGGTTGGACGTTACTTCGCAATGGATCGAGACGAGCGTTGGGATCGCACAGAAAAGGCCTATAAGCTGATTGCGCAGGGAATTGGCAAGAAGGTGAAGTCTTGGTCGGAGGCAATCGCAGAAAACTATGCGCAGCAAAAATTCGATGAAGTTCTAGAAGCCTATGTCATTCCCGACTCTACTGGCAAAACTCATGAAATTAAACCAGAGGACGCGGTGATTTTTTTCAACTTCCGCCCAGATAGAGCGATACAGATCACCAAAGCCTTTATGGATGAAGGGTTTATGGGCTTTGAGCGCAAGTTACTAAGAGGGCTGTACTTTGTAGGTATGACTGATTACGAGAAAGATTTCCCCAAAAATGTGGCTTTTCCCCCAGAAGAAATCACCAATCCATTAGGCAAGATTATTGCTGATAGTAATCTAAAGCAACTTCGCATCGCCGAATCCGAAAAATTTCCACATGTGACATATTTCTTGAATGGAGGCCGCGACGAAATCTATCCCGGCGAAGACCGAATCGAGGTACCTTCCCCAAAAGAAGTGGCCACCTATGATCAGAAACCTGAAATGAGTGCACATTTAGTGACAGATTTATTGGCCAACAAAATTGCCACTGGAAACTATTCTTTTATAGTGGTTAATTTTGCCAATGCAGACATGGTAGCGCATACTGGGAATCTGCCTGCAACGATTAAGGCGATGGAGATTTTAGATGAGTGTCTGAAGCGTTTGACCGAGGCAGTTTTGGAACAAGATGGCACACTCATTGTCACAGCCGACCACGGGAATGCGGAAGAAATGTTGGATTTACGCACTGGTGAAATTGACACCAAACATTCTATCAATCCTGTGCCCTTAATCCTGATCAATAAAGGATTTCAGCCTACAGAAATCCCAGTGGGGATTTTGGCAGATATTGCGCCCACTATTTTGCACATTCTAGGCATTAAGAAGCCAGTCGAAATGAATGGTCGCAGTCTAGTCTGATTTCCCAATTGTTAATTAATCTCCAATATATGCCTTCCTATGCTGGTCTCTTCATTTTGAGATGGATCCAGGCAAAAACCAGACGCTCTGAGTGTGTCTTCCTCAGAGACCTACTTTCTGCTAGATTTATATAGAGCTAAATTTGTCCGTAAAACTGTGCATTCTACGCTGAAGACTCTGAAGTTTGTCCAATTATATATAGTCATTTTGGCTTTCTTAGGTTTGCTTACCTTGGCTATGGTTAGCTTAATCTCGTTGAGCCCCATTGGCTATGAAGATTATCAATTGGCTCAAAATGCTCAAAAGAATGTTAGCGATCTAGCTGCCAATGCCAGTTTGGTAGATAATATTCGGTTAAACGGCCAAGTGGCGGGAGTCTCCACTCAGTCAGTTGACCTGCAGATTGAGAATTTGTTGGAGGGTCAGAATTTGCCTTATACCTTCAATCAAGATGCCAGCGCAATGACCTTGATCGTAGGCAATGCTAGCTTGGGCAATGCACGTTTACAAATGCTGCGGTTCAATAACCCTAGTGATAGCAGCAAGACCTTGGCATTGAACTTTGCACCAGAGAAAAATGCAAATATTCTTACTAGTCTAAGTCTTGAAGGCAAAGGAAATCTTGCGGTAGTGCCAGCAACTGCCAGTCCAGTTAGTTTGCCCACTAGAGCAGTAGATGCTAAATCCTCGGATATCCTTTATGAACTGACTATTCTAGCCAATTCTACTAGTTATCTAGCCCTATTGAGGGTGCCTAAAAATAGCAGTCTAGCTAATGAATTACAGAAGCCATTTGGGTTTAAGCTCAGTGGAAATTACAAATCTGTAAGTACAAGCCCTAGGCCTTTACAACTGCCTTGATTGTAATGCACTGGCAGTTAGGCTGTTAAGTGCTTAAGGCTGACAAGAATGCCTCTTTTGGAATTTCTACATTACCAAATTGTTTTAAGCGCTTTTTGCCTTTTTTCTGTTTATTTAGCAATTTCATTTTGCGAGTAATGTCACCGCCATAAAGTTTGGCAGTAACGTCTTTGCGGAATGCTTGGATTGTTTCACGCGCGATCACTTGACCTCCAATCGCAGCCTGGATTGGGATCTTAAATTGCTGCCTAGGGATCAAGTCCACCAATTTTTCCACTAAACGCCTGCCACGGTAATCCGCCACAGACTTATGCACCATAAATGACAGGGCGTCGACTTTCTCATCATTTACCAATATTGTAACTTTGACGATCTCGCCCACCCGGTGGCTAAGCAACTCATAATCCATCGAGGCAAATCCCTGCGACACAGATTTCAATTTATCGAAAAAGTCCGTGATAATTTCCGCAGTAGGAATTTCATAATGTAGGATCACATGCCTTCTGCCTGCGACCACTTGATTGGAGACATACTCCAATTTTTGATAATTCCCACGGTGCTTACTAACTAGAGCCATTATATCTCCTAGGTAAGTGTCCGGAGTAATAATTTCTAATTTACTCCAAGGTTCTAGGATTTCAGCCACCAAGCTAGGATCTGGATATTCACCAGCAGTGCGAATGTGCAGATTACCCTCTGAGTCGAAATTGGCCATATTTACATTAGGCAGTTTGGACATGTCCTTGGTATTGAGTTTGAGAATATACTCCACACTAGGTGTGGTCGTCACCAAACTAAGGTCAAATTCGCGCTCCAAGCGCTCTTGGGACACCTCCAAATGCAATAAGCCTAGGAATCCACAGTTGAAACCTGAACCTAAGGCTTGGCTACTTTCTTTTTGATAGGTGAGGGCAGCGTCGTTCAGAGCTAGTTTTGCTAATGCTTCCTGAAATTGAGGGAAATCATCTGCTTCCACCGGGAAAATACTGGCAAACACCATGGGCTTTGGCGCTAAATATCCTGGCAGTATAGGCGCATTTTTAGTGGTGACGGAAGTAATGGTATCGCCAACATGAATCCTGCGAATGTCCTTCAGACCTGTGGCGATATAGCCTACTTCGCCTGTATTGATCCGAATATCTTTGTGCAAACCTGGTTTTAAATAGCCAATTTCAATTGGATCTAAGACCAATTCTGAATTGATGACGTACATTTGCTGAGGAAAAGTAATCGTGCCATTGGTTAACTTCACCAAAACCACTACACCCTTGTGTTCGTGATAAAAAGAGTCGAAAATCAAAGCCTGAGTAAATCCATGCTCTGGTAGCTTAGGCGGGCTGATTCGTGCGATCACAGCGTCTAGAATTTCTGCGACACCAATCCCAGTTTTGCCAGAGGCCAAGATAATCTCATCTTTCTCGAAGCCGAAATTGGCTTTCAGCTCAACAATGGTCTTTTCTACTTCTGCAGAAGGCAGATCGATTTTGTTGATCACTGGAATAATGTCTAGATTGTATTCTAAGGCTTTGTATATGGTGCTGAGAGTCTGGGCTTGAATACCTTGAGTAGCATCAACTAATAGTAACGCCCCTTCTGAAGCGGCCAGAGACCTAGATACTTCATAGGAAAAGTCTACATGTCCAGGGGTGTCGATCAGATTGAGAATATGACCTTTATAATTCATGCGCGCGGTCTGTAGCTTGATGGTAATGCCCTTTTCTTTCTCCAATTCCAAAGTGTCGAGAATGCGATCCTCCATGGCATGCTGGGCAATTGTTCCAGTCATTTCCAACAGGCGATCGGCAAGCGTGGATTTCCCATGATCAATATGGGCGATAATAGAGAAATTGCGAATTTTGCTTAAATCACTGATTTCCATTAGATTTAATATGTACCATGTGATTTTAACACTTATATGACCAATAAACGTCAAAACATTATTTTGTTGGTGTTGATGCTCATAGCCTTGGGGACTAGTCTGTTTAGTTATAGTCAGATCAAATATTTCTTTAGCAAAAGAGTGACTGTATTTAATGCGGCCCAGCCTGAATTAGTGTTGGGCTTAGTGGATCAAGATGAATTGCCAGCGCTAGTTACGGTAAATAGTTCTTTGGAAAATAGTTACGCCAGTGTGGCAGGCGGTGATGTGATTGTTTCTTCTTACCAGGCTTTGATTTTGGATAGGTATTTTGCGCAAGAGGATTCACCACTGTTGGGCAGTGGGCAGGATTTTATTTCTGCCTGCGTCAAACATGGGGCTCCTAAGGACTGCTTGCTGCTGCCCGCGATTGCCAGAATAGAGACCAATCTGTGTAAGGCTGAAAATGAGATATCCGCCAGGCAATTTAATTGTTGGGGGTTTGGGGGATCTGGTCCGAATCGGATTTTGTACCCTAACTTTGCTACGGCTATTGACGAGATTACAAGGCGTTTGATGAGCGGCTACGGTACTAGGTTTTTCAATAATCCTGTGGCAGGCGAGCGCTTCTACTGTGGGGCACACTGTACTTCATGGGGGGCTAAAGTGCAGAATGAAAAACAGCGTATCAATCAATACTACATTTCTCAGGGACATCCTAGTTTGCTCTGATTCACTTGTCACTGAGATTCCCGTCATCTTGTGGACCTCCACTAATCAGTCTCTTCTGTGCAGGGTGAATATATTAATAATCCACTTTTGAAAAAAATAACATTGTGCTGCTCAGTTATTCGGTTTGTAGCAGTGCTATAATTGCATAGTATTTTCCAAGTGGAAAGGTGGCCGAGTGGTTCAAGGCACAGTCCTGGAAAGACTGCGGGCGTAAGCCCTCGCAGGTTCGAATCCTGTCCTTTCCGCCATTTGCCAAAATAGTCAGTTTAATTTATTTATATTTATATTTAGATTTAATCACTATGCATAAAGCAATTTGGAAAGATAGAGTATTGGCAGAAAGTGCTGACACCATCATGATTGAGGGAAACGTGTATTTTCCGCCCGCAGCATTAAACCGTGAGTTTTTCCGCGATTCAGATTTCCACAGCACCTGCCATTGGAAGGGTTTCTGTAGTTACTATCACATAGAGGTGAACGGTGAAATCAATGAAAATGCTGCCTGGTATTACCACGAGCCCTTGGTCGATGCCAGCCCAATCGTAGCCCAGCAAAACGATAAGCCAGAGGATAGTTTTAGCTTCGCAGATTACGTTGCCTTCTGGAACGGAGTGGAAGTTATTGAGGGAGAAAATCCGCAAAAGTAAGAGCTATACCAAGGCATTTATTAGTAGTATGTCTAAGTCATAGTTAGGCTATAATACAATGTATTCTGACATAATTTATGGTATGTTGATTCGTATTCATGATGAAAAAGATTTTAGTCATTCCTGGTAGCTTACGCAAAGCTTCATACAACAAGATGGTTGCTAAGACATTGCTCACTTTAGCCCCTGAAGATGTGGAGATGCAGATTTTTGAATTAAACGGTCTACCATTACTGGATCAGGATTTGGAAGCTGACCTGCCCCAAGTGGTACAAGACTTTATCGCTAAAGTCCGTTGGGCAGATGCGCTGATAATTTCTACCCCAGAATATAACAACATGTTATCCGCCCCTGTGAAGAATGCCTGTGATTGGCTTACACGGGATTACAGCAAGGATGCTGTGCACAATAAATGGCTGGCCATTACTGGAGCGTCAAATGGTGGTTTTGGGACTGTCCGTGCCCAAAATGAACTACTAATGATGGGCTTGATGATGCGCATGCAAGTGAGTGCAGACTTGAGACTGCCTATTTCTCGAGCTCAGGATATATTTACTAGTGAAGGTGAATTGACTGATGAATCAATGAAAGAGAGACTAAGGAGCTTGATAGTCAACCTTGTTTCTAGGCTCTGAAGCCAGTGACTAAAGCGTAAGTAGCACTGCGCCTTTCACCAGTTTTCTCTATCAATCCGAAGTCGATAAGTTCGTTCATAAGATTGTTGACGTACTGTCTACTCAATCCTAATGTGCGCCCAATCTCAGCGCCAGAGGTTCTCCCTAGTCCTTGAAGAGCATTGATGATTTGCATTTGGTTGTCGGTCAGTTTGATGAATGCGCCCGTGGCCAGATCAATACTACCCCCACTTAATTTGTGCAAGATCTTTACTGATTCCATGGCGCCATAAAGAAGTCCATTGGCAAAGAACTCTAGCCATGAGGTCAAGTCCTCTGTCTCAATGGCTTCACCTACTATGTCGTAGTAGCGACTGCGATTTTTTAGGTAGAACTCTTCCATAACAATAATGTTGTTGCTATCAATCTGATTCTGATAAAGCACGCCATGGACAAATACCTTGGCCGTGCGACCATTGCCATCAGCATAAGGGTGGATCTTGGCTAGTCGGAAATATACTAGGGCGGCTACTAGAACGGGGTTTAGTATTCGATAATTTTCTGCTATCCATTCGTTTAGATCATTTAGTTGTTCGATAATTAACTGGGGAGGCGTCTTGATAGCAATTTCTACTTTCTGATAAGTGCCATTTTCGAAGACGACTTTGGGTAAGACTTTATCCTTAGTGCGATAAAACGACATATTGGGCTGATAATATTCATTGAGAATGCTCTGATGGATTTGGTCGAAAACTGTTAAATCTAATTTCCTGCCTGGCGCAAAGAACTCTCCCAAGCGGCCTTTTGTCTGTCTATAGTTGACAAAAGCGTTTTTGAATTCGACTGGAACTACAACTGATCTTTTGTCCTGGATCAGTCCATCGACCTCATGAGGAGAATCCAAGCTCACTGCTGCTAATGCTGCTCTGTCACCGACTATCTGCTCCAATTGCCTCTTCCAGGGCAGAGAATCGCCCATGGCATATAATGCGCCATGGAGTCTGTAAAACTCAGAGATGGTATTGAGGAAGATACTGGTTAATTGGTAATTGAATTGCATAGCTAAATTATAACAGTAATTCTTTGACTAGTAAAGCATTGACATACGTCCATATAGCAGTTGACATTAGCAGGTAGCGAGGAGTAAGATATATGCTGGTTCAATATGGTTCGCGAGTAATGTCGTCCATTTGTACCCATTCTTTGAAAATTGAAGAGTTAGTATTTTGAGTATGTAATAAATTTGTACGTATAGGACGGGTAGATCATAACTACCGCTTTGGGATTAGATAGATGACCTCAGAGCGGTAGTCGTGACTACCTCAAATCAGAATAACGGGGGACTGGCCTCGATAAATGCATGGCATTCAAAGCATGCAATCACGTCTAGAGCGCCGAACACGGCTCGAAAAAAGACAGAACAGTGTTCATAAGCCTTATCGAGAATTGAAAGAAGTTCAAACAGGAGAATCAAAATCGTGCACAATGAAGTCGTCAGTGGGGCAACTCAAATTCCCCAACTGGTTCTATGGATTGGAGCGGCATGTTTTCTCTTCGCGCTTATCCATATTTTCAGTGTCGGTCGCATTAAGCATTTGGCGGAAAGATACCCTACGGGTTCAATCCTCGAAAATCTATTTCACTTCTTGTCGGAAGTTGAAGTAGTTTTTCCCATATGGGCAGGAATAGCAGTGTTGTTCTATTCATTGTTGGGAGGACTTGAAGAAGCGAGGTTTTACCTAGAGTCGTTGAGTTTTAACGAACCGGCATTCGTCTTTGTGATTATGGCGATAGCGGCGACCGCGCCCATTGCCATCTTTGCAGAAAAGATAATCAAATTCACTGCACGTCTAATTCCGATTGCGCCTAAGCTATCGTTCTTCTTTGTTCTGATGGCAGTGGGTCCAATCTTAGGCTCGTTTATTACCGAGCCAGCTGCGATGACACTATTAGCGGGTATCCTCGTTCGCAGGTACTTTGCTAAACTACCGAGTACATTTTTCATGTACACAGTGTTCGCATATCTTCTGGTTAGTGTAAGTATCGGAGGTACTCTGACTAACTTCGCTGCACCACCTGTGGTGATGATTGCAGCGCCGTGGGGTTGGGATACCGCTCACATGGTTGCATCATACGGGTGGAAGGCGGCAGTAGTAATTGTGTCTTGCTCAGCAATCTTGACTCTGGTCTTTCGTAAGACTCTCCTTTCACTACAGTCTGAGGATATAGAAGAACCAGAAGAAGGCTCCTCTGAGGTCAAGCCTCAAGCGCCCAGGTGGCTACAAATTCTCCACGTAGTGTTCCTTGGCGTCGTTGTGCTGAATGCGCATCATCCCACTCTATTTATCATGGCGTTTGTAGTTTTTATTGCCCTGATAACGGTCACGAAAGAGTTTCAGGAGAATCTTCAACTAAAGCAGTCACTGCTAGTTGCTGGATTCTTAGGGGGATTGGTGATCTTAGGCGGATTCCAAGCTTGGTGGTTGGAGCCGATATTGACTGGAGTAAGTGAACGACTCCTCTATCCAATTGTCACAGTCCTGACGACTATCACCGATAACGCGGCGTTGACATACCTGTCGAGTCTTATAGAGGGGCTAACGGATACCGCCAAATACCTAATAGTTGCTGGTGCCGTTGCCGGTGGGGGCGTCACATTAGTCGCTAACGCGCCCAACCCTATCGCAAACGCTCTATTGGGCATGTACTTCCCGGATGGCACTGTCCAACCGTTGAAGCTTGCGCTTTATGCTTTGCCGTTCACTCTGCTAGCATTTTTGGCGTTTTGGTTTTTGCCAAATCTCTAGCGTCTGCTAGTCGTTAGTGAGTTGTTTTGTGCGTACAAACCCCGTGTGATTTTTTACATGGACAGGCAAGTTGAGACGATCTCAACTGTAGCAGCATATCTGTTTACCTCCAGGTAAGTCAGTGACTGCTTATGTGGTTATTACAACACATGCCGAGTACACGCTCACTATGCAGCCGGAAGACTGATCTTGATCTTAGAGATCACCTCCTGATATGCCTTCCCAGGTTATCACCCCGCTGCCAAATCACTAACTCTTCAATTTCTCACTACTATTAAGTAGATTTTAAGCGAATTTTCATGAATTTTTAAGAACTTGTCTATATGATGAGGTATAAGTTTAGTATTTTATTGGATGATTCTTACTAAGGAGGATTTACAGGAAGTAGCCAAAGCAGTTCGTATTACTCTATTACCCGAGTTTGACCGGTTAGGCAAGCGTATTGATCAAGTAGAGATGCGTGTCAATTTATTAGGAAGGACACTAGATGATCATATGGAAGTAAATGCCACTGAGCATCAGGAGATTAAGGAAATGATTAGAGATTTATATACCAGACGGCTTAGTTCAGCCAGCAATGGCAAATATAAATTCGCTTGAGCGGTATTATTAGTTATATCTCTTGATATTTAATAGTTAGAAGAATAACGCATATTGGTCCTTGCTATACAATCTATACGCAAATTGGATGGATTATTGTAAGTATACTAGTTGTCAATAAGCTACAGAGATTTGTCAAAGATTGAGTTGCAATTGTCAAACAGCTAGGCTAAAGTGGCTCTGTATTATTTATTTCTTCAAGCGATGAAGCA
>Ga0163154_10001469_pt1 | contig 36360 bp, 31 predicted proteins | sample OliLakLV19MP9P1_FD_148649 | JGI IMG/M metagenome (GOLD analysis project Ga0163154, IMG submission 148649) | Freshwater microbial mat bacterial communities from Lake Vanda, McMurdo Dry Valleys, Antarctica - Oligotrophic Lake LV.19.MP9.P1 | ecosystem: Environmental > Aquatic > Freshwater > Lake >... | reverse complement strand
GTGATTACGAGCACCCCGGCCGGACTTGATGATCAGGTCTGAAGGTGGATTGAATCACGCGCGCCGCCACGCTACGGCGGCACGAACCGCCTGAGCGCCGAGCCCGGCGACAAGCGCGCCTACTCGCGGCGGGATTGGATTTCGCGCGCGAACAGGAACGCGCTTTCGTAGAACGACCGGCGTTGTGGCGCGAGGCCGGCGGCTGCGGCCAGTCCGGACCACAGATCGAGAATCGTCGCGGCACTTTCCCTGACGTAGGCCCTGGCCTCATCGGCGTCAATCGAAACCGCCTTCGCCAGGTCGATCAGGCGCTCCATCGTGACAATCGACGCACCCGATCTCTCTTCAACCAGGTTCATCGTCAGCGCCACATTGCGCCGACCGGCACCATAGCCGGCGTTCAGATCGAAGGCGGGCGCCAGCGTCCATCCGCTGTCCCGGCGCAACAGCCCGTGATTGCGCGAGTGATCGTCGATATTGGCCACCAAGCCGTTGAAGACTACGCGCCGCCAAAGCTCCTTTTGGTGTTTCGACGCTGATTCCGGTGCGTCTTTCGCGGCGCACCAGCGGCGGATTTCCTGCATGAAACGACGGTAGCTCGGTTGCGAAAGGTTGCGGTCATGCTGGTCGAAATTCATCACGCTGGCGGCACTGGCGAACGCGCGCCGTCTGGCGGACGGTCCGTCGGCAAGGAAATCGAAGCGCTCGACCATGATGCAACCGGTGCCGTCGGCCAGTTCGACCACCCTGGACGCCGGGGTTTCGATACCGCATCGGGACGCCAATTGGAGCATCAGATGCTCGACTACGACGGCGTCGTCCGGGTCGCCGCGCTCACCACGCTTGAAAAGCCAGATTCGCCCATCGTCGACAACGGTCATCTTCGGCTTGGTTCCGCCTAGCCCGGTGGTCGGCATGAGAAACGTCGATACGGCATTCAGGTCGCCGGCCTCCATGGCTGTGATAGTCGCGAGATGCGGCGGCCTCCAGGCGCGCTTGCGATCAATGTCGTCGGGTTCTCCGAGGATCAAGGCGCCCACCGTGTCCGGGGGCGAAAGAATGCCGGCTTCGAGCACATCGAGCGTGCGCCCCGCATGTCGCTCGAGCGTAAGCGTGCCCCAGAAATCCGGACAGGCGTCACGGATGACACCGGGCAGGCCGTTGAACTTGAGCGAGTTCTGCTTCCGAAGCGTCAAGGGCAAGGCGATCGGATCCAGCGCAAAGGCCTGCCGGCGATCCAGATAGTCCTTGCGGTATGAAAACGTCCCCCTTTTCCCGCCCTCATCGACCGAAACCTCGCCGGCAGGTACCCAATCCCGTTCGGACTCGATCCAGGCCCATACCAGGGTTTTCATCGCGTCCTCACTCGCCGGGGAAGCGTCGCCCTGGCATCGTCGAGGAAAAACGCATCCTGTTCGATGCGCAGCGAATCGCGGACGGTTCTAAGGCCATCGACCACCCACAATGCGTTCAGAACATGGACCATCTGTACTCCGGGCTTGCCGTTTTCGATGTCGGAAAGCGTGCGGAGAGATACGCCCGACTTGGCGGCAACATCGGCCATGGTGAATCGTCGTACGATCCGCATGGCACGCAGGTACTTGCCGATCTCGCTTGCGCATTCGCTGACGTCGAATGGCAGGAATTGAGGATCGATAGATTTTTTCATGCGTTTAACCACATGTAATAACTTTTAATATGCATTTTATCGCATTTTAACGTTTTCTATAAATCCGGATTGGCGCAAGTGGCGAGCCACCCGCGCCTGATCATCTGACTTTCCTCCAACCCGGCAGAGCCACCGCATGTTCGCCCCCCTGACCGTCTTTCTCGACCTCGAAACCACCGGCCTGTCGCCGCGCGATGACGGCATCACCGAGATCGGCACAGTCATCCTGGAGGCGGGCAAGCCGGCACGCGAATGGTCCACCCTGGTACGGCCGGCCAAACCGATCCCGCCGGAAATCGCACGCATGACCGGCATCACCAACGAGATGGTGCGCGATGCGCCGGCCTTCGGCGAAATCGCGCCGCAACTAGCCGCCCTGCTCGATGGCGCATTGCTGGTGGCACACAACGCGCGCTTCGACTACGGCTTCCTCAAGCAGGCGTTTGCGCGCGCGGAAATGGGGTTTTTCGCGCCCACCCTGTGTACCGCGCGACTGGCGCGGGAACTTGAACCTGATCTCGAATCCGCCGGGCTCGATGCGCTTTCCGCTCGTTACGGACTTGCCGGAGCCGACCGCCATCGGGCGCTGGGCGATGCGCGCCTGGCTCATGCGCTAGCCCTTCATCTCGCCAAGAGCTTCGATGCCGACACCATGGCCGCAGCGGTAAAGCGGGTGTTGCGCCGCCCCTCGTTGCCCAAGCACCTGCCGGTCGATACCCTCACCCGGATTCCCGAGTCGCCCGGGGTCTACCTGTTCTACGGCCTCAACGAACACCCGCTCTACATCGGCAAGGCCAAGTCGCTGCGCGAGCGGGTGGGTGGGCATTTTTCCGGCGACTGGGGTAGTGACCGCGGGGTGCGGCTTTCCGAGGAACTGCGGCGCATCGAGTGGATCGAGACCGCGGGCGAACTCTCGGCGTTGCTGCTGGAAGCACGGCTGGTGCGCGAACGCCTGCCGGCGCACAACATCAAGCTGCGCAAGCGCACCGAAGCGGTGGCGCTGCGGCTTGACGACGCCACCCGCAAGCTCGAATTCCCGGTGCTCGCCGATTTGGCCGCGGGCGCACAACAGGACCTTTACGGCCCCTTCGCCAGCCGCGCAAGCGCCCGCGCGACGCTGGCTACGATCGCCCACGAGAACCACCTGTGCATGCAAGCCCTGGGCCTGCAACGCCGACGGCGCGCCGAGCCGGCCGGGGCACCGTGCTTCGCCTTCCAGGTGCGCCGCTGTCTCGGCGCCTGCCACGGCAGGGAAGATGAGGCAGCCCACTGGCAACGCGTGCGCTCGGCGTTTGCTCCGCTGGCGTTGCCGGCGTGGCCTTTCGACGGGCCAGTCGATCTGGTGGAGCGCGATCCTGCAAGCGGCCGCGAAGCGGTCTTCACGGTGCAAGAGTGGCGGCTGGTGGAAGCTGATGGCAGCCCGGGCGCCTTCGACCACGAGGTGTTGCGCATCCTCCGCCCTTACGTGGAGGGCCGCAAACGCAAGGGCAACGTGAGGTTGGTGCGCAATATCCACCCTTCCACCGGTGAATCGGCCACCAGCGGCGCGCAATAAGCTTGTGCACACGGTGAATTTGTTCTCCCTCGGTTATTGAGCAGGAACGCGGGTCGAGTTCCCGACTTGTTCACCTTTAGTTATCAATCGCTCGATCGGACGATGATTTACTGGAAGGGGAAATTCACCCTGGCCTGGGCATGGGCCGCGATTTGCATGTCCAGCGAGCCGATCGACATACGTTTGCGTTGCAGAATTATGCGGATTAGCCCGTATCGCCGGGCTGCGGACAGATCGAAGTCGCGAACTTCAAGGGGCTTCAAAAAAGTTTTCCATCGCGCGAACGTTGCACCCGGAGCCGCTGTTGTAAGCGCACGCCTGCACCCCTGCCGATTCCACTCTCGCAGCCAGCCGTCGCGCCACCGGCCGAGGCGACCGACGAGCCGGCGCATCGTCAGGCAGGCAGCCCGCGACGTCTGGGCGCTGCTGCTGGCGCGCATCTACGAGGGGCTAGTCGCGATTGCGCTGTTAGCTGCATGGGCATACAGTTCCGTGTCCCGATCACCCGATCCGGACTGTCATGCCTGCCACCGCCTGTGCCTCACCGCGCGGTGCCGTCTACCGCCGTCGCCAGCCCGGGCGCACGCTACTCTATCGCACAGTGCAGAGCCATCTTGCCACCTGGCTGGCGTTTTAGAATGATGGCGCCGGGGCGAGCGCGCCCGCAGCCACCTAGCGGGAATTGTGCCGCTACCTCGATTGCGGCATCCTCGCCTACGGTTCCGCCCGTGCCCGCTGCGCTGCGTGCGGGCACGACTTCCTGATCGTCTACTCCTGCAAGTGCAGGGGCGTCTGCCCATCTTGCACCACCCGCCGCATGGTGGAGACCGCCGCGCATCTGGTCTACGAGAGCGTGAAGCCCGGCCCGGGTGGCAGCGTGGGCCTGATACTGACACCGATGCAATTGCAGGGCCGCCTGGCGGCGCTGATTCCGCCGCCGCGCAAGCATCGGCATCGCTACTTCGGGGTGCTGGCGCCCAACGCGCCGCTGCGCGAGTCGGTCATCGCACTGGCGCAGCCCGTTGAGATTGCCGCCGCACCGACGCCGGTTGCGCCGATCCTGCCGGAAGCGGGCCCCGACAGAGCCAATGCATCGCCAAGCGGCGCGCTACGTCTGGGCGCTTCTGCTGGCGCGCATCTACGAGGCGCTACCGCTTACGTGCCCGCAGTGCGGCGGCGCGATGCGCATCATCGCTTTCATCACCGAGACGGCGGTGATCCGGGAGATTCTCGGTCATCTGCGTGAGCCTAAGTCACCGCCGCGTCTGATGCCGGCCCGTGAGCCGCCGCTGTGGGAAATCTCGCGCGTGAAGCGGGCGAAATCGGCCTGCTCACGTCTGCTGCCATTGAAGCAATTTTGCGCGAAGCGCTGCGGCAACGCCGCGTCAACCGGCTGTTCACAGCGATGGACGCTGCCTCACAAGCCGACCTTGCGCCCATGACAATGGAAGAAATTCAGGCCGAGGTCAACACCGTTCGCGCGGAGCGCCGGGCGAATGCGGCTGGTCGTTGACACCAACGTCGTCGTTTCAGCCTTGCTGTGGAACGGTTTGCCGCGCCGGCTGCTCGACATAGCGCGATCCGGCGATGTGGAGATTTACACCAGCGGCGTGTTGCTGGCTGAATTGGCGGCGACACTTCTCAGGCCCGGACTCGCCGAAAAACTTTCCGCCACCGGTAGATAGTCCGCCTCTGGATCTGCTCATCATCGGCGCGGGAATCGGGGGAGTCGTGGCGCAAGGGCAATAAGGGCGAGGGGCGGGGTCGGCGAGCCTTTTTAGCTGGGACAATGGCGAGACTGTCTAACTTTCATGATGTCCACTCGTCACCCCGCATCATGAAAGTTATTTCACGCTAAACAGCTTGGCTGGCCCATTGCAGGCGACGCCTTGCCATGAACCCCAGCATTACCAGACCTGCCAGCAGCATGGCATAGGTTGACGGCTCCGGTACCGGTAGAGCTACACCCGACGTGATGAAATGCCCGTCATCGGCCAGGCCATTGGCTGCGGTGAAGCCGTAAAACACCGAGTGCCCGATGGGGTCGCCCGACTGCGGGTCAAACACTACCGGCCCCAGCGCGTTCAGGTCAACCAGGGCCGATACCGAAAAAGACTGAAAGGGGAGGAAGATGGAGCCGGTCAAGGTTCCGGTTTCGTCATTGCTCCCGGATGGGGCATAGTCGACGATCGCACGCAATTGAAAGTTCCGATCCCGGATCCCGTCGCCCAAACCTGTTTCTGTGAATGCAAGGGGAGCAACCGACCCAGCCTGCAGAATCTGGAGGCTGGGCGATACCGGATCACCGGAGAAGTGGAACGTGTCGACAGCAAATGCGACGCTGTAACTGTCTCCCAGCCCCTCATAACCGAGACCGGAGCCGCCGTTGCCCAGTCCGGCCGTACCTGCCAAAGTGAACGTCAAACCATCACCGCGGACCACCGATCCCGGTGGAATGAAGAAGTGGAAGTCGAAAGTGAAAGCCTGGTTGAAATCAAGCGTGATCGCGCTGGGTGCAAATCCTGCGCCGGCACGGCCACCGACGCCAGGCGCCGTCAACTTCAAGGTGCTATAGGTAAAGCCATTTCCCGGCGTCTCGTTGATGGCCGTCGCACTGCCAAACAGGTTCCAGGTAGTGAAATCAGTGAACCCTGAGTTCAGGCTGACGCCTTGCGCGGCGTGCGCGCCAGACACCAAGCCTAGCGCCATAAGCGCCGCGATGAATGAATGTTTGCGAAGCATGGAACTTTTCTCCCTTTACTGATTTCGTTAACAACCAATCACGATGGTTCTTTTGGCCATGCATCGATGCTCCCATCGTGCAGCCACTCTGAGCAAGCTTCAAGCCAACGCCGTAAGACGGCGACCAGCAAGAAAAAAAGCATTAGTAATCAATCGTCTAACAGATGCCGGCGGCGATGTTTTCCTGCGCTCGGTCGGATACATCCATTTTTTTCCGGCGCGTGTAAAGTCGAACCCTGATGCATTTGCATCACGCCCCGCCGGGGTTGACGATGTCGACGCCGCAGCATCCTGTCATCGGCTTGTATTGCTTTTTAGCGACAAAGGGCGACCATGGCACATGTGCCTGCCAAAGATTTTTCGGGCCTTGTCATATCCGAATTGAACGCGCTGATTCTGGGTCTGTACCGTCTCAGCGCTGAAGTCTCTTACGCCTCGTTTCAAGCGGCGGTGTTGCAGCATATCCAGGCATATATTCCGTTCGATTCGGCCTGGTGGGGCAATGCATCGGTGCAGCCGGAAGAAATTCTGCGCCTGCATCTGCACAACTGTGATGCGTCGATTCTTGAAACCTACCGGCCCTACATGGAGCAGGATTTTTTTCGCGCCGCGTTGATTGCGCAACCGGGATACACCATCAACATGGTAGAGCTGCCTGCGTACGCGGCTTACAGGGACAGCGAGCTGTATCGAAACGTCGGGCAGCGCTACCACATCGCATGCTCGCTGGGCACGCTGATGGTGGTGCCGGTGTCGTCGCTGTACGAGTTTCTTACCTTGTGGCGGCGCGATTTCAGCAAGCCGTTTACCGAGGCAGAGCGCCAAACCAAGCAACTTTTGATGCCGCATCTGATACAAGCGCACCAGGCCAACCTTCTGGTTGCGGTGCTGGGCCAGTCCAATGAGCGCGGCAGTGTATGGGCCATCAGCGACGAGCGCGGATTCTTGCGCCAGAGGACGCCGGGTTTTGTCCACGGCCTGCGCGCGCACTGGCCCGGCTGGCAAGGCAGTCGCCTGCCGAACGTGCTGCTCGAAAGCGTCAAATCGGGGACCAACTGGAGCAGCGCGAAAATCAAGCTGGCGATCAGCGAAAAATGTAGTTTCCGTTATATCGAGCTCCAGTCTATGGGCGCGCTCGATACCTTGTCTCCCCGTGAGCTGGAAATTGCCCATCGATACGCACACGGCGAAACCCATAAGGTGATAGCGGCGGCGTTGACGCTGTCTCCCGCCACGGTGCGCAACCACCTCGCTAATTGCTACCGCAAACTCGCAGTCAACAACAAATACGAGCTGGCGCGCCGGGTGGCCGAGCCATAAAGGCCGAGCTGAGGCCAGCTACCTTACCGCATCCCACACCAGCTTGGTCGCGGTCAAAAACATGCCCGCGTACAACAGCCGATAAAACAATATCTGGTTGATGCGCCGCGCCAGGCGTATGCCTATCCATACTCCAATGGGCGCAACCGGCAACAGGCCGACGGTCCGCCTCCCCCCAAGTGGCTTGGCCGGGAAGCGGCTGTTGTTGGCGATCAGCGTGAGACGGCCGCATTGGTGCCGATAATCCCAACCAATCCAGCGGTCACGCGCGGCGCATTTCAGCGCCGACCCCGAAAAGGTCAGTAACGCAATCCATTCCTCTTTGTAGGTGGCGACGTACCAAAGCGTGTGGCCGATCTTCGCCAAGTCGCCAAGGGTGTGGTGTTGCTGCGTCAGTTCCCGATAGCGTGGCTCTTCGCCGACGCCGACCGGACCAACGGCTATTTGCTTCAGATCGATACCCATCCGAAGTTTTTACGCGGATCGCGCCGACTTGTTCAGCTTTAGATATCAATGGCTCGATCGGGCGATGATTTACTGAAAGGGGAAATTCACCCTGAGCTTGTGCACGACAGCGATTTCCCCGCATCGCGAGATGCTGGTATCGTCTCCCGCTCGACGAAAGGATCCCCCCGCCATGCATGCCATCTGTCTAAAACCACTGATCCTCGCCGCTGCGTTGTGTGCCGCAACCATCGGTACCCCGGCCAAGGCTCAGGAATTTCCCGGCACGACCCCTGTCACGATCGTCATGACCTTCCCGGCCGGCTCCGGCGTGGACATCGTCGGCCGCCTGTTGCAGGATTCGCTGCAAAAAACCCTCGGCACCAGCCTGGTGTACGAATACCGCCCCGGCGCGGCCGGCAATGTCGCCTCGGAATACGTGGCACGTGCCAGACCGGACGGCCATACCATCCTGTTCGGCACCGCCGCCACCCATGGCGTCAATGCGGCGCTATACAAAAAGCTGCCGTTCGACGTGGAAACGGATTTCACGCCGATTTCAACCATCGTCAATGTTTCCAACGTGCTGACCGTCAACCCCACGGTGATCGATGTGAAGAGCGTGAAGGAACTGATCGATCTGGTGCGCGCCAACCCGTCCACGTACAACTACGCCTCCACCGGCAACGGCACCGGCACCCATCTGGCGATGGCGGAATTCCTGGCCAAGACCGGACTGACCATCACCCACATCCCCTACAAGGGCGGGCCTGACGCGGTCGCGTCGGTGGTCAAGGGTGATGTGTGCTGCTACATGAGCCAGGTACAGGCCATGCTGCCGCACTACAAGGCGGGCAAGGTGCGCCTCCTGGGGGTCACCACCAAAGAGCGTGTCTCGGCGATTCCCGAGGTTCCCACCATCGCCGAGTCGGGTGTGCCGGGCTTCGAGAACTACACCTGGTTCGGCATGTTCGGCCCGAAGAACATGAACCCGGTGGCTGTGGGCAAGATCAACCAGGCGGTCAAGGCGGCGCTGGAAACCCCGGCGCTGCGCCAGCGCCTGATCGACACCGGCAACACGCCGCGCTGGGAAACTCCCGAGCAGTTCAAGGCCACGGTCAAGGCCGACCGCGCCAAATGGGCGGTGGTGGTCAAGGAGTCCGGCGCGACCGTGGATTGAGCCTGGCAATGCTGCAAGCGCGGCGTGGCCAGGCTCAGGGCTTGATCGAAGCCTTGGGGGGTACGTAGTAACGCGTGGTCTTCAATTCCGCTTCGGCATGCGCCAACAGCGCCTCATAATGCAGTTCTTCGTCGGCGGCGAACAGATCGCGTGCGATCCCCTGCGTAAGCCGATTGACACCGATGGTCAGGCCGGGAATGTCACCCGCCAGCTGGCCGTGACTCATGGCCGAGCCCCAGTTGAACAGGTGGATGTTGCGTGCCGCCGGCAGAACACCGGGACTGCGCTCGATGAACTCGAAACCGGCGCCCAGATAGGGAAAGCGCGCCGCTTCGGCGTGCATTGATGCCTCATCGGGCGAGACGCGGTTGGCCCAGGTTTCAACCTGGCGCGTGAATGTGGCGATCTCCGGGCGCTGCATCAGGTCGACGTCGAATCCGCTTGCCACAATGACCGTGTCGAAGGCATATCGGGCTTTCGGTGTGATCACCTGAACACCATCTTCACCCGGCCGCACATCCGACCAGCCCTCGCCCAGGTGCAGCGCGAAGTTGGCATGGCCGTCACAGCGCAACACCGACTCGAACGGCGGTGGCACCTGCTCGGCGTACACATAGGTCAGGAATTTCCAGCGGGCCTGGTCCGAGAGTGCGGCGAAACCATGAAAGAACCCGGGAAATGAAGTCCATTTGGACTTGTTGACCTGCGGCAACGTCGGCCGGCGCGCAAACATCAACACCTCACGTGCACCGGCCTCAAGCGCTGTGGCCGCGTTGTCGAACGCGGTGGCACCGGCGCCAAGCACGCCGATGCGCTTGCCCTTGAACGCCGCGAAATCAAACTCGCCGGACGCGTGCAGCACACGCGCGGACGCCGGCCCCGTGCGCGGATCGAAGGAAGGAAACGCCGGCCAGCGCAAACTGCCGCTGCCCTCCCGACCCAGCGCCAGTACCACCTTGCGTGCATACACCGTCTCGCGGCCGCGCGGACCCGTAAGCCCGGCGCGCAATGCATCCCCCTGCGGTTCCAGCGTCACCAGGGCAGTGCCGTTTTCAACTTCGATGCCGACCGTTTCGCGCACCCACAACAGGTAGTCGCGCCATTCCAGCCGCGGCACCTTGTAGAGCTCGGCCCAGCCCGCCGCGCCGTGGCGCGCTTCATGCCAGGCGCGATAGGTCAGGCTGGCCACCCCCAGATCAGGCCCGGTCAGGTGCTTGGGACTGCGCAGGATCTGCATGCGCGCAAAGGTCGCCCAAGGACCCTCGCGTCCGACGCTCTCGCGGTCGATCACGCGCAGGTTGTGCATGCCGTCGCGCTTGAGGCCGTAAGCGGCGGTCTGGCCGCACATGCCGGCGCCCACCACCAACACGTCGAGCATGGTCTTGCCGTCAGGGCCTGCGCGCGGCGGCACCCAGTTGGCAGCGGGAAAATTGAGCCGCGCCAGGTCGTTGCGCGCCTGTTCTTCAAGCAGGGCTAATCCGGTGTTAGTGTGCATGCCTCGGATTATCCACGAGCATTGCGCCGGTGTAAGCTTGAAGACTCACGCGGGCAGTTCGACTGCCACAGGAAGCTCCATGGGATCCATCTTTGCGCGACTCTCGGCCGTGTGCCGGCTGGGTGTCGCCATGGCGGCGGCGTGAATCCGGGCGCAGAAGCGATGGCCAGGAGCCCGGCTGACGCCTATACCTGGCTGCCCGGTGGCAACAGCAAGCAACTTTGCCTGCAACCCGCACACCGACGAGGTTCCGTTGGACTTGCGCAAGGGTCCCGCACCGGCGACCCTGGCAGCGGCCCCCGTCGTCATAGTAGTGAACCCTGCCGTGCCGACTACGAGCATGGCCCGGTTCCTCGCCTGCGACCATGCCCGCCGGGGCACGGTGATCACCGAAGCCAACATCAAGGCCGACTGAAATGAACGCACCCTTCACGCCACCGCACCGCGCGCCGGACAGTTCCATCGGCCGCGACACCCCTGACCCGGCCACCCCCAGCGAAGAACGCTGGGGCAGCGACGTCATCGCCGACACCTTGCGCGCGATGAACATCCCCTACCTGGCGCTCAACCCCGGCGCCTCGTTCCGCGGCCTGCACGACAGCCTGGTCAACCACCTGGGCAATTCAGCGCCCGAAATGCTGCTCTGCCTGCACGAGGAGGTGGCGGTGGCCATCGCCCATGGCTACGCCAAGGCCAGCGGCAAGATGATGGGGGTGGTGCTGCATTCCAACGTCGGTCTGATGCACGCGACCATGGCGGTATTCAACGCCTGGTGCGACCGCGCGCCGGTGCTGATGCTGGGAGCCACCGGCCCGTGGGACGCGGCGCGGCGCAGGCCGTGGATCGACTGGATCCACACCACCGCCGACCAGGGCGCGCTGGTGCGCGACTACACCAAGTGGGACAACCAGCCCGGCTCGGTGCCAGCCGCAGTGGAAGCCATGTTACGCGCCGGACAGATCGCGCAGACCGCGCCGTGCGGCCCGGTGTATGTGAACCTGGATGCTGCCCTGCAGGAACAGAAGATGGCCGCGCCCCTGCCGGCGCCGGACGCCGCGCGCTTTGCAGCGCCGCTAGCACCGCCGCCGCGCGCCGCCGATGTGGCGCGCGCCGCCGAGTTGCTGTCGCAGGCGCGGCATCCGTTGATCCTGTGCGGGCGCATGTCGCGTGACCAGGCTGACTGGAATCGCCGCGTGGCGCTGGCCGAGAAGCTGCAGGCGCAGGTGATCACCGATCTGAAAACCGGCGCCACTTTTCCCACTGCGCATGCGCAGCACGTGGGCCCGCCTGGCAACTTCATGTCGCAAGCGGCCTGCGCTGCGCTGCGCCTGGCCGACGTGGTGCTGCTGCTGGATTGGGTGGACCCGGGCGGTGCCTTCAAACAGGCCGGCGGCATCGCGCCTGGCACCCAGGTGATCAACGCCTCGCTGGACAGCCACAACCACCGCGGCTGGAGCATGGACATGGGCAGCCTGGCGCCGGCGGACGTGTTCATGCTGTGCGAACCGGACGCCGCCGTTGCAGCACTGCTGCCGGCGGTGTTGGCGCGCCCCCCCGGGGCCTGGCCGGCCAGGGCGGCACTCGCCCCTGCGCCGGACGACGACGTGGTGAGCATCCGCGCCGTGGCCGACGCGCTGGCAGAACACGCGCCGGCCGAAGAGGTTTGCCTGGTGCGCCTGCCGCTGGGCTGGAACGGCGCCTATCGTGACTTTCATCATCCGCTCGATTACCTCGGTGGGGACGGCGGCGGCGGTGTGGGAGCCGGCCCGGGCAACGTAGTGGGCGCCGCGCTGGCCCTGCGCGGCAGTGCACGCATGGCGGTGGGCATCATCGGCGACGGCGATTTCCTGATGGCCAACACTGCGGTGTGGACGGCGGCGCACTATGGCTTGGGGCTACTGTTGGTGGTGTGTAACAACCATTCGTTTTTCAACGACGAGTTGCACCAGGAACGGGTGGCGAAGGAGCGCAGTCGCCCGGTGGAAAACAAGTGGATCGGCCAGCGCATGAGCGAACCGGTGATCGACATTGCGCAGATGGCGGGATCAATGGGGGCGGAAGCGATCGGCCCGGTGACGCGCGCGCAGGATCTGCGACCGGCCGTAGCGCGCGGACTGGCCGCAGCCCGCGCGGGCAAGGTGTGCGTGATCGATGCGCGCGTCGCGCCGGGCTACGATGCCAACATGAGCGGCGCACCCGCCCCTGCGCTGCACCAGCGCTGAAGCGCAAACGACCAATCCAACCGGAACCTGCCGTGATCGAAGTTTCCTGCTTCTACAGCCTCTCCTCGCCTTGGGCCTACTTCGCCGGGCCGCGCATGGTCGATATCGCCAGGCGCCACCATGCGAAGCTCGTTTTCAAGCCCTACGATTTCCAGTCGGTGGTCACGCAGACCGGCGGCGTGCCGCTGCGCACCCGCCCGCCGGCACGGCGCACCTACCACGCGCTGGAACTGGACCGCTGGCGCAAGTACCTCGGCATGCCGATGAACCTGCAGCCGAAGCATTACCCGGAACTGGTGACCGATGCGGACTGGAACAAGCGCCCGGGCTGGATGGTGATCGCCGCGCAGGAACGCGGCCTGGACGCGGCGCGTTTGTCGCACGCCCTGCTGCGCGCCCTGTGGGCCGAAGAGCGCGATACCGCACAACCCGAGGTGCGCATCGCGGTGGCCAACCAGAACGGGCTGGATGGCGCGGCGCTGCACGCGGCGGAAACCTCGCCTTCCGTGCAGGCGCTCTACCGGCAGTACAGCGATGAGGCGGTGGCGCAAGGGATTTTCGGTGCGCCGATCTTCGTGCTCGACGGTGAGCGCTTCTGGGGCCAGGACCGGCTGGATTTCCTCGATCGGGCGCTCGACGCCAGGCGCATGCGCGACGCGAAGCAATAGTGGTTGAAATGCGGGATGTTTGGCAAGGCATCGCGCCATCGCGTCGATCCGGCGCCGGGCGGTCAGAGAAAGCGCTGCGCCAGGTAGGGTGCGGGATCGACAAAGGGTGTTTCACCGCTTATCAGTTCGGCCAGCAGCCGGCCTGTCACCGGGCCTAAGGTGAACCCCTGGTGTGCATGACCGAAGTTGAACCACAGGCCAGGATGACGCGGTGCCGCGCCGAGGATAGGCTTCATGTCGGCGGTGCAGGGCCGCGAACCCAACCAGGGATCCGCCTCGACCGGGTGACCAAGCCGCACAAGCTCGCGCGCGGATGCCTCGGCGCGCAGCAGTTGCACCGGCGTGGCAGGCGCGTCCTGGCGTGCAAATTCGGCGCCGGTGGTGATGCGCAGGCCGCGCGCCATCGGCGCCAGCAGGGCACCGCGCTCGACATCCAACATGGGCATGTTGGGCATCGCGTCGCACGCATAGTGCCGATGGTAGCCGCGCTTGACGAACAATGGCAGGCGATAGCCCAGGCGTCTGGTCAGGGTGTCGGCCCACGGCCCCAGCGCGATGACGGCGTGTGCGGCGCGCACCGCCGCCCGGGCCTGCCCGGCGGCGCCGGTGTCCACGACCCATCCCGCGCCATCGGCGCGCAGGGTCAGCGCATCACCGGTGGCGAAGCTTCCACCGCGCTGCACAAACAAGCGTGCGTAGCGCGCCACGAGTTCGCCGGGGTCAAGCACGGTCCAGGGATCCTTCCAGTGGACGGCACCCGCCAGCGGCATGCGCAGGACCGGTTGCGCAGCGGCCAGCGCGGCGCGGTCGAGCACGGCGCAGGCCAGCCCGTGAGCCCGGGCGACGGTGGTGGCGTGGGCGGCTGCGGCGTCAAACACCTGGTCGGAGCGGTACATCTGCAGCCAGCCGTCCTTGCGTACGAGGTCGGTCGCGCCGGCGGCTTCGATCCATCCGGCGTGCTCGGTGAGGCAGTGTTCGATCAGCCGGCTGTAGGCCTGCACCACCGCCGCATAGCGGCGCGGCGCGCTTGAAACCCAATACCTGAACAGCTGCGGCGCCATGCGCGAAAGCGCGCCCATGTGATAGTGAGCGTCGTTGCTGCGGCCACTGACTATGCGTGCCAGCGTGGCTACGTCACGCGGGAAGGCGTAGGGCCGGACAGCCTCGCGCTGGATGATGCCGGCATTGCCGTACGAGGTTTCCCGGCCCGGTTGGGTGCGGTCGATGAGGGTGACGGCATGGCCGCGCTGTTGCAGCGCCAGCGCCGTGCCGACCCCAACCATGCCGGCACCCAGAACGATGATTTCCATGGCAGTGTTCGCTTAGTGTGAGAGGCGCGCGCCGGTTGGTCGCCGGTGATCGTTGCTCGTGGTCGGAGCAGCCCTTGGACGAACCGCGTCAGGCGGCTTGCAGAAACGCCTGCTGGCGCTTGGCGATAAGCCGGCCGAGATGGGCAACCCGCGAATCGGCGTTCACCTCACCCGCTTTGGCCGCCAGGTAGTCGGGATGGCCGAAGCCTTGCAGCAGGTCCTGGTAGGCCAGGTGCATGGCAGCGTCGAAGGCCCGCTCGCGCCCTTCGGCATCGCGCGCCGGATGCGCCGGGTATAGCGTGAGGCAGGGAAACATGCCCGGCGGCACCGGGATGTTGGCGTCGTGCACCCGCCCGCGCCGCATGATGGCCGGCAGCAGGTGGGTGTGCGGCCCGTCGGGGGAGACCCCGCCGGGGTGGGGAATCGGGTTGGTGATTTCCACCCGCGCCAGTTGCGACACGATGACCCGCGCCGGGCTGGCGGCCACGATCGCTGCATTGAGCGCGTGATCATCGATCCAGTGCCGCCCGCAGGCGGCGCGCAATACGGCAAGCAACACCGCGTCGCCGGTGCGCACCATGAAATCCGCCGTATGCAAACCCAGCCCCAGGTCGAACAGAACCTCGCCACGCGCGCTCCGGAGAATGGAATCTTCGTCGGGCCCGAGCTCGGTGACGCAGGCGCGGCGCGCCATGCCGGCGGTCTCGGCCGGAAGGCAAAACACCACGCCGTGGTTCCACAGGCGCGGATTGGCGGAGGGTGTTTCGTAGGCGAGCGGCACGATCTCGCCGCTTTGGCGCACGCGGATGGCACCGCCGCTGGTGACCACCGTGTACGCATCGGGCTGCAAGGTCGGCCCGTGATGGTGAAACTCCGCCAGCACGCCAAATTCGCCAACGCTCCAGCTGGAGGTGGGGTCGGCGAGATGGCGGGCCAGCAGTGGACCAAGGGATGACATGGCGGGGATTCCGTAAAACGACGCGCCATCATGCCGCGCATGGGCGCACAGCACAAGCCTTCAATCCAGCGGCGCGGGGTTGTCCTTCGGTTTGCCGCCGGCGAACTGCGCCACCGCCACCCCGGCCAAGGTGATGGCCGCGCCCAGCATCTTGACGGCACCAAAGCGCTCGTCGGTGAACATCCAGGCGACGACACCGGCCACCGGCGACATCAGGTATTGCAAGGGTGCGGTGCGAGCGACGCCGCGCACCGCGTTGACCCAGGCCCACAACAGCCACCCCACGAAGGCCGACACCACGATGGCCCAGGCGAGCCCCGCCCAGCCCAGCGCCGAGAGTACGCCCCACGGGGCGTTGTAACCCGCCGGCAGGGCAATTACCACCATGGGCACGCCACCGAGGAGCGTGGCATAGGCCATGACCACCACCGCACCATGCTTTTCCACATGCGGCTTGGCCACCACCGTGTAGTAGGAAAACACCGATGCCGCCAGCAGCAGAAACAGGTCGCCGCCGCTGGCGCGCCAGTGGCCGCCAAGCAGCTTGTCGGAAAGGAACACCAGCACGCCGATGAGCGCTTCGGCCTGCGCGGTGCTCAACGCGCGCCTGCCCCTTCGAGCATCTTCACCATGGCAGCGTAGCCGCGCCCGCGAGCCAGCCCCAGGGGCGTGGTGCCGTTGCGGTCCGCCAGGTTGAGATCGGCCTTCGCCTCGATCAGGTGCTTGAGCGTGGCCTGGTGGTTGGCGCCACCGTTGCCCAGCACGATGGATTCGATCACCGCGGTCCAGCCGAGGTTGTTCACATGGTTGAGCGGTGCGCCGGCGCCGATGAGCAGGCGCACCACCTCGGCATGCCCGAGATGCGCCGCCGCGATCAGCGCCGTGCCGTCGTAGCGGCTGGTGATGTTGGTAGCCTTGCAGCCAAATTCCAGCGCCGCCTTGAGCGTGGGTACGTCGTTGGCCACGGCGGCGATGGTGACGATGTCGTAACGGTCGTTTTCCAGCGCGTTGGGGTCGGCGCCGGCCGCGACCAAGGTGCGCATGGCGGGGATGTTGGATTTGTAGGCGGCGGCGTGAAGGGGGGTGCGCTTGTAGCTGTCGCGCGCGGTGACAGAGCCACCGGCAGCAATGGCGCGCGTGATCGCCGCCGCATCGCCCTTTATGGCGGTGGAGAAGAGGCCGGTGTAAGCGCGCTCTTCAGTTGCCGAAGGCGGCACCTGGGCCTGCGCCGGGCCGAGCATCGCCAGGGCCAGGGCACAACGGCCCGAGTTGGTGAAGATTGTGCTTGTCATCGTAGGTGGTGGCGGATCGCAGAGGTGCCATTGTGACTGGTTGCTGCGGGACATGGCTCGCGAAGTGACCCCCGGCCTTCGTGGTTTGCCCACGCGGCTCATGCCTTATCGGAGACTCTTCGCCGCGTGCAGATCGGCGACGCTGACCATCAACAACATTGGCTCAAGCGGCGACTCGTCGAGGCCGATTTGAAGGTAGAAGCGTTTGGCGTCCTCGGCGATGGCATGAACGATCAGACCGCGAATGCCAATGGCGTCGGCCGCATGGATGACGCGGCGCGCCGCGTCCTGGAACATGGCGCGGCCAATGCCCTGGCCGTGATGGGTACGCGCGACGGCCAGTCGGCCAAGTACCACGACCGCAATCGGATCCGGCAGGTTGCGGCGGAACCGGCCTGGCGCCGCGGCCGGCACAATAGCCGATAACGCGAGGGCATAGTAACCAAGCACCCGGGTCAGCTGGCACGCGACGAACGTACGCGATGCGCCGCTGACCTGGTTGGCCATGGCGCGACGCTTGAGCCACGTGTCCGGCGACTCGACGCCGCTGTCGAAGCCGGCGACGTTGTGGTGCAGCGAGAGTGGCTCCGGCGCGGAAAGTACCGAAGTCACGCCACCGGCCACGGCGTCTTGGCGCGCATGGTCTTGCGCAGACGCGCGTTCGGCTGCGCCGGTTGGTCGCGACGTTTCAGGAACTCGGCATAGGCCTCGGGGCTCACCACCATGAAGGCGCGATCGAGGAGCATTTCCTCGGCCGCGCGGCGCGCGGCTTCGAGGATGAAGCCGGTGCGCGTCTTGCCGGCCGACTCCGCGGCACGATCGATCAGGTCGCGCTGGGCGGCAGGAATCCGCAAGTCGAGGGAATCACGGCGAGGCTTGGCGGCAATGGCGGTGGCGCTTGACATGGAAAAATCCGGGGAGAAGGGCTCGTGTGGACTCGACCATAATGTAACGACAACGTCATTACAAAAGGATTTTCCCGTTACTTTTAGGCATGGATGCCACGCGTCAAACCGGTCCTTGCCTGCGCCCCTCAAGCTAGTCAACATCGGCGGGTCTCGCTTAAGCGCCAACTCACCGCCTACCAAATGTTGCGAATTGGTGTATTCCGTGGTGGGCCTGGCCGCGCCTGGGATAGTCACTTCACGGGCATCGACTCAAGCGTTTTTGCCGACGCCGACAGTCCCTCAAGCACCGCGTCTGACACCTGCTGCGGAAATGCCGGCGGCAGGTTCTTCTGCACTGCCTCGATGACGCCGGGCGTCGCGGCCAGGATCTCTTCGATCAATCGTTCCGCGTTTTCGCCCAGGCCGCATTGCGCCGCCATGGCGTTGAAGTGGCGGCGCAGGATTTCCTTGAGGTGGGTGTGCTTGTTGCGCCCTCGCACCGCCATTGCAAGCCGGGCGTTGTGCCACGAAATCCGGCTCGGCCCTTCACCCATGACGGGCCACACCGACAGGATGTCGTAGAGCGGCGTGAGCTGGAAGCGCCCGCCTGCGAGGATGCGCAAGCTGAAGTTCTTCGCGTGGCCGTCAGTCGCGGCCAGCAGCCAGAACAGGATCTGCGCCTTGAAGAGAGTGGCCAGATCCTGATTTCGGTTGACCGACCCCCTGAGAATTTTCGCGATCTCGGCCATGCCCGGGCCGCCATCGCGCTCGTACTTGCGCGCGGACGGAACACCAAAGACCTGGCAAAAATCTTCCTGCACCAGACGCAGCCAGTAGGCCCCGCTGGAATGAAGCTGGCGATCGAAGCGCTCCACGACAAGCACCTTTTGCGCGCCGAATTGCCCGATCTCGCAAGCGGTGACCGGCAGGCCGTAGGCCCGCAGGATGGCTGCACATAGCCATTCGTTCTCCACCGATGAGGACATGTCGACCCGCATGCCACCGACAAGCCCGAGCGGCAACTTGAAGATATGCGTGGTGGGCGTAGCTCCCAGCGGCCGGCACCATTGGCCCTGATGCAGCAGGAAGGCCGTTTTCTCCTGCGCGCCGGCAATGGAAATGCGGAAGTCCGGCGCGACCGCACCAAACGCCGGCTGCGCCACCGCCGCCACCAACGCGCGCTCCACCGCAGCTTCTGAAAGCGGGATGGCTTCGATACGGGCGATATCCGGCGGCGCTTCGTCCAAGCCAAGCAACTGCACGGCCCCCACACAGTCGCGCCCGATGGCCGCAAGCAGGTCGAAGGCGTCCCTTGAGGCAACATGAAACTGCTCCCGCAAACGCTTGCGAATGACATCCGCGTCCGGCAACAGATTGTCGAAATACGCCTCAACCGCCGCACCCCGGATAGGCGCCTGGTCAAGCCCGAAGGGCAGGGACAAGGACAACGGCCGCCCTTCGGCGGCTGCCATCCACGCGGCGTCATACCGCAACTCCATATCGCCCCGCGCCGGGAGGTGCCACTCAGCGACGCGCTGACCGTTAACCCACACCGTAAGCGCGCGCGCACGCGACCTGCGCCCCATGTGCTACCACTCCGCCTTTGTGTCAGCCTGATCAGTCGTGCGATCCTGGATGACCACTTCCAGCCCGAGAAGCGCGCACAGTGCCAGCAGACGCTCGACCGTGAGGTTGCCGGGCGAGCTTTCAATCTCGGACAGGCGGTTCTGGCTCAGGGGCAGCTTGGCGGCCAACGCGCTCTGTGAAAGCCCGACTGCACGCCGACGCGCGGTGAGGATTTGGCCTAGCTGGGGGGCGTGGGTGAGGACTTGGCGCATGGGCAGATTATCGTCTTAATCGATTAATGCATTATATCGTTTTTCGCGATAAATTTACAATATCGACTATGCCGATAGTTTTGTTGAGTTTAGTTTGCGTACCCGATATATTGCAGCGCCAGCGGGGTAGGTCTTGTGCCCTTGGACAGATTGGCATATGCTTGGCATATGCCAATCAGCTTACCGGGCTCAACATGACTGAACGCAACGCCTCGCTGTTCCGCAACGGCCGTAACCAGGCGGTACGGATCCCGCGCGAGTTCGAGATGGAAGGCACCGAGGTGGTGATACGCAAGGATGGCGACCGCCTGATCCTCACGCCAATCCGCAAAAACCGCTTGCTGGATCTGCTGGCTGCCTGGGAGCCGCTGGACGAGGGCTTGCCCGATGTGGAAGACGGTCCGCCCCAGATCCGGGACGCGTTCTGATGACCGAGCCCGTCTGGATGCTGGACACCAACACGCTGTCCGACCTGATTCGAAACCCCCGCGGCACGCTAGTTCAGCACCTGAGCAGCAAGGCGCCCGACGCAGTCTGTACCAGCATTGTGGTGGCCTGCGAATTACGTTTTGGCGCCAACCGCAAGGGTTCGGAAGCCCTGACCAAGCGGGTTGAGCAACTGCTTGCGTCCTTGCCAGTGCTTCCCCTCGACGACCCCGCCGACCAGCACTACGCTGACATCCGCACGACGCTGGAGCGTGCCGGCACGCCTATCGGCAACAATGACCTTTTCATCGCCGCGCATGCAAGGTCACGCGGCATGACGCTGGTTACGCACAATATGCGCGAGTTTGAAAGAGTGCTGGGGCTGCGCGTGGAGGATTGGCTGACCGCGCCTGCATAAGCGCGGCGCGGCGCTGAAAACCAAAGTGGCTGCTGTTGGTTGAGCCTTGCCATCACCTTGTCGTGATGGAACACAAATAGCTGTAGGCGCGAAATTCTCCTTCTTTAAACACGCTAAAGTACTTGCTCGGGTATCCACCCAGCCGCGTCTCCGGTGTCCGGGCCAGCGTCCTCAGACGTCTATATTCAACGCCCGCAACGCGTTCGACTCAATAAACGCCCGTCGCGGCTCCACGTCATCACCCATCAACGTCGTGAAGATCCCGTCGGCCGCAATCGCGTCCTCGATCTGCACGCGAAGCAAGCGGCGCACGGTGGGGTCCATGGTGGTTTCCCACAACTGCAACGGATTCATTTCGCCGAGGCCCTTGTAGCGCTGGCGGCTCAAGTTGCGTTCAGCATCCGCCAGCAGCCAGTGAACTGCGGCGCGGAAGTCGGTTACGGCCTGCGAGCGGGCCTTTTCGCCTTCGCCGCGGCGGATCACGGCGCCGGGTCCGATCAAGTCTTTCACGGTCAGGGCGGTGGCGCTGATCTGGGCGTAGTCGGCGCCGTGCACGAAGTCCGGGTCGATGGTGGAGGTCTTCCAGTTGCCGTGCTTGCTGCGCTTGACGCGCAGGACCCAGCTTTCGATGCGCTCTTCGTATTCCGGCAGCACCGTGACGGATTTGTCGCTGATGAGCGAGAGCAGGTTCGCAGCCGAGGTGCGGGCGGCATCCTCGCTGGAGAGGTCGACGGTGGCGCCGGCCAGGATGGCGTTGAGCGCAGCGGTATCGATGAAGTGCATCAGCCTTTCGACCACCGCTTCGGAGAGCAGGTAGCCGCGTGCCAGTTCTTCGAGCGCCTGGATGCTCAGGGGCGTGGCGTTTTCGTTTGGCGTGAGCTGCGCGCCATTCAGGGCTGAGCGCAGGATGTACTGGTTGAGTTCGTGGTCGTCTTTCAGATACCGCTCGTCCTTGCCGGATTTCACCTTGTAGAGCGGCGGCTGGGCGATGTAGATGTAGCCGCGCTCGATCAGCTCCGGCATCTGGCGGTAGAAGAAGGTGAGAAGCAGGGTGCGGATGTGAGCGCCGTCTACGTCTGCATCGGTCATGATGATGATGCGGTGGTAGCGCAACTTGTCGACGTTGTATTCCTCCTTGCCGATGCCGGTGCCCATGGCGGTGATGAGGGTCACGACTTCCTGGCTGGAGAGCATCTTGTCGAAGCGCGCTTTCTCCACATTGAGGATCTTGCCCTTCAAGGGCAAGATCGCCTGGAACTTGCGATCGCGTCCCTGCTTGGCCGAGCCGCCGGCGGAGTCACCCTCGACGATGTACAACTCGCACAGGGCGGGGTCCTTCTCCTGGCAGTCGGCCAGCTTGCCGGGCAGGCCCATGCCGTCGAGCACGCCTTTGCGACGGGTCATTTCGCGCGCCTTGCGTGCCGCCTCGCGCGCACGCGCTGCGTCCACGATCTTGCCGACGATGATCTTGGCATCGACCGGCCGTTCCTGCAGGTAGTCGGCCAGCGCTTTGGCGACGATTTCCTCGACCGGCATGCGCACTTCGGAAGAGACCAGCTTGTCCTTGGTTTGCGAGCTGAACTTCGGCTCGGGAACCTTCACCGACAAGATGCAGGTGAGGCCTTCACGCATGTCGTCGCCGGTGGTTTCCACCTTTTGCTTCTTGGCGATCTCGGTTTCTTCGATGTACTTGTTGATCACCCGGGTCATCGCCGCGCGCAGGCCGGTCAGGTGGGTGCCGCCGTCGCGCTGCGGAATGTTGTTGGTGAAGCACAACACCTGCTCGTTGTAGCCGTCATTCCACTGCATGGCTACTTCAACGCCGATCATCAGCCCGGCGATGCCGTGGCCGGGGTCGGCCTGGCGTTCGGCGTTGACGTAGAAGATGTTCGGGTGCAACACAGTCTTGGTACGGTTGACGTACTCGACAAATCCCTTGACGCCACCGGTAAAGGCAAAGTCTTCTTCCTTGGCGGAACGCTGGTCGGTCAGCTTGATGCGCACGCCGTTGTTGAGAAACGAGAGCTCGCGAATTCTTTTGGACAGGATTTCGTAGTGAAAATCGATGTTGTCGAAAATCTCGTCGTCGGCCAGAAAGTGCACTTCTGTGCCGCGCTTCTCGGTGTTGCCGGTCAACTTGATGGGCGACGTCATAACGTTGGTGCCGGCCGGATGCCCGTTGACAATGCCCTCGGGCATCACATCTTCAACCAGCTCGCGATTCTGCGGGATGCCGCGGTGAAACTCCATGAAGTGCGCCTTGCCATCACGCCGGATGGTCAGACGTAGCCACTTCGAAAGACCGTTGACGCAAGACACACCAACACCGTGCAAACCGCCGGAGACCTTGTAGCTGTTCTGATCGAACTTGCCGCCCGCATGCAGTTCGGTCATCACAATTTCCGCCGCGCTGCGTTTGGGTTCGTGCTTGTCGTCCCACTTGATGCCGGTCGGTACACCGCGTCCGTTATCGGTTACCGAGATCGAGTTGTCGGTATGAATGGTGACGTGGATCTCGGAGCAATAACCCGCCAAGGCCTCATCGATGGAATTGTCGAGTACTTCGAAAACAAGATGATGCAGCCCGGTGCCATCGCTGGTATCTCCGATGTACATGCCAGGCCGCTTGCGCACGGCTTCAAGGCCTTCAAGGATCTGGATGGAGGAAGCGCCGTAGGCATTTTCTGTTGGTTTGCCAGTTTCGTCGTGTGCGGGTTGTTGCGGCTCGGTCATGCAGTATTCCTGAGAATTTCCATTGTCTTTTAAGCGCCTGGATAGATCTGTGGGCGCGCGCCTGCCACCCTAAGCCTTGCAAGTGGAATGTCAGATTCGCATCGGCATGACCACGTACTTGAACTCGGTGTTGTCGGCGGTTGTGAACAGGGCGCTCGAATTGGCGTCGCCCAGGGAAATGAAAATGGTCTCGCTCTTGATGTGCATGAGTACATCGAGCAGGTAGGTGACGTTGAAACCGATGTCGATGATCTCGCCGTGATAATCGATCTCCGCTTCCTCCTGGGCTTCTTCCTGATCGGTGTTGGTGCAACTGATCTTGAGGCTGCCCTCGCCGATCACGCAACGCACGCCCTTGAACTTTTCGTTGGTCAGGATCGCTGCCCGCTGCAGACAGCCAATCAGCTCTTCACGTGCAATACCAAAAGTGTTCTTGTAACCGGACGGAATCACTCGCTGATAATCGGGAAACTTGCCCTCAACCAGCTTGGACACCAATTCAACGTTGCCGAACTGGAACCTTACCTGTGTTGAGGCGATGTCGATGCGAATGGGCTCGTCGCTGTCTTCAAGCAGGCGCTCCAGTTCGATGACTGTCTTGCGCGGAATAATGACTTCCTGGCGTTCGACGTCACTCTCGATCGGTAGTGCCGCGAAGGCCAGCCGATGACCATCGGTCGCCACTACCTTGACCTGACCTTTTTCAATGATCAGCAGCAAGCCGTTGAGGTAGTAGCGGATATCCTGCTGCGCCATCGCATACTGCACCAACGCGATCAATGCCTTGAGCGCCTTTTGATTGACTGAAAAGCTGGTCTTGAAATCCGCCGCCTGGGACACGGTGGGAAAGTCTTCCGCAGCCAGTGTCTGCAGCGAAAATCTCGACTTGCCAGCCTTGATGTTGAGCTTCTTGTTGTTGAGCTCGAGCGATACGCTGGCATTGCCGGGCAATGCGCGCAGGATATCAAGCAGCTTTCGGGCAGCGACGGTGGTGGCTGTATCTTGCCCGCTTTCGCAAGCAGCCTTGGTTGATATCTGCACTTCGATGTCGGTGGCAAGAAAGCTCAACTCGTTGCCGGTCTTGGTCAACAGGAGGTTGGAAAGAATCGGCAGTGTGTGACGTCGTTCGACAATCCCGCTCACGATTTGAATCGGTTTAAGGAGTGCATCGCGTTCAGCGGTCACCAGATGCATGATGGGTTGCCTTTCATACCTTGTGGTTAATGTTATTTATAAAACCAATAACAACTAATAGGGGCTGTGGATAACAGGACAAGTCGGAATATGCAGGTGAATCAACGGTATGGAGTTTGTATAAGCCTGGTTTTGCTGTGCACAAGGCGCTTCCCAAATGTGGATAAGTTTCCGGAAGGGCGACTTTTCAGGGTTTGTTCTGGAGTCATCAACAGCTTTTCCACAGCTTGGCCGAATTCTCTGTTCAGTAGACATTCAGCCCTTGATGATCTGGTCCAGAACGTGCAGTTCATGGTTGAGTTGATTGTCGGATTTTCGGGCTTCGGTGATCTTGCGCACGGCGTGCAGCACCGTGGTGTGGTCGCGGCCACCAAAAGACTCGCCGATTTCCGGCAATGACAGAGACGTTAGTTCCTTGGTGAAGTACATGGCGATCTGCCTGGGCTTGACCAAGTCAGCGGTGCGCCTCTTGGAAAAAAGTTCAGGTAACTTGACTCGATAAAAGTCCGCGACTGTTTTCTGGATGTTCTCGATCGAAATTGCGCGGTTCTGCACGCGCAACAAATCCCGCAGGGCGTCGCGAGCGATTTCAAGGGTGATTTCAAGGGCGTGAAACTTTGAGTAGGCGATCAGTTTTCGCAGTGCGCCTTCGAGTTCACGCACGTTCGAGCGTAGATGTTTGGCGATGAAAAAGGCCACGGTTTCATCCAGGTTGATGCCCTGGGTTTCGGCTTTCTTCAGAAGAATGGCCACCCGCATCTCGAGTTCGGGGGGTTCTATGGCAACTGTAAGACCCCAGCCAAATCTGGAGATGAGGCGATCCTCGACACCGGCTATTTCCCGTGGGTAGGTGTCGCATGTGATGATGACCTGTTTGTGAGCTTCTATGAGGGCGTTGAAGGCGTAGAAAAATTCTTCCTGGGTACGGTTCTTGTTACCGAAGAACTGAATATCATCAACGATCAACAGGTCGAGGGAGTGGTAGTAACGCTTGAACTCGTCGAAGGCTTTTTTCTGATAGGCGCGAACCACATCGGTCACGTATTGTTCGGCGTGGATGTAGCGCACCCGTGCTTCAGGTAGGCGCGCAAACAACTGGTTGCCGATGGCTTGCACAAGATGGGTCTTGCCCAGGCCCACACCACCATAGAGAAACAATGGGTTGTATGAGGTGCCTGGGTTGTCGGCTACCTGAATGGCAGCGGCGCGAGCGAGCTGATTGGCCTTGCCGGTGACAAACGAATCGAAGCTGTGGTCCCGGTTCAGGCGTGTTTTGGAATAAATGGTGCCGGTCTCGCTTGCAGCGCCTTGCTCGGGCGCACTGACTTTCCTTGCAAGCGGTGCAGGCTCGGCGACGGATGTGGGAACTGGCGTCGCGTGAGCTTCGCTTGCCTGGGGACAGGTCACAACGATTCGAACACTTGCGCCCCAGAATTCGTTGGCCAAAGATTCGAGCCTGACCAGATAGCGCTCACGTACCCATTGCTGCACAAAGCGATTGGGCGCAAGCAATTCAATCTGATCCGGCGTTCCGGCTTCCGAGGAAACGCAGCCATTGATTTTGAGGGGCTTGATCCAGGTGTCGAATTGTTGCTGTGGCAGCTCATGTCCGAACAGATCCGCGCAATGCGACCAGAAGGCGCCGGGTGAGCCGGTCTCATCCGCGCCAGTCTCGGAATCCGTAGGTGCTGCATTGGGCATGGAGGTAGGCCGCCGGCGCACAGGCTGGCTATCTTTTTGGTGGTTTGAAACGGGACGAACGCCAAAGTCGAAACTGGCCGAGCCCCTGCGACCGGCAGTAGCGATGGGATTGATGCAAAAGCTGATGCAGAAGCGACGGCAGCAATTTTACCTTCTTTCGAACTTAGTTATCCACAGGTAAGGCTTGGTCCGAGTCTTGACCGGTAGAGCGAAATTGTTGTTTAATAACGGGTTTTACGCAAAAACGCGGCCTTACGCCGAATTGGAGAAATCATGAAACGTACATATCAACCTTCAGTGGTTCGGCGCAAGCGCACCCACGGTTTTCTGGTCCGCATGAAAAGCAAGGGTGGTCGTGCGGTCATTCGCGCACGCCGCGCCAAGGGCCGTAAACGCCTGGCGGTTTGAGATTTGCCAAGTGCGTCGATTCGTGGTGATGTGGCGCCGGCCCTGGCCGGCCCTGACTTCGCCATGATCCTCAAGAGCCCGATGCGCAGGCGCGGCAGGCATTTCTCGTTGTTCTGGCGCAGCAGCAAGAACCCGCGTCTTGGCACTGTAGTGTCGCGAAAGATGGCAGGTAGTGCGGTACGGCGCAATCTTGTGAAGCGTCACGCGCGAGCCATGTTTCAAGAGTGGTGCCTGAGGCAAGGCGCTTTGGGCTGTGTCGATGTCGTGCTGCGCGTTACGGCCGACATTCGTGGCTTGTCGCGCGGCGCGGAGTTCAGTGAGATATCTTCCCTGTTCAGTGTGTTTGCGCCGCCCCGCGCGGAGTCTTGAAATTGAAATACATGCTGCTTGGATTGCTGGGGTTTTACCGCTATGCAGTCAGCCCGATGCTTGGCCGCCATTGCAGGTTTGAGCCGAGTTGTTCCGAATATGCCTCGGATGCGATCAAGGTGCATGGCGTAACGCAGGGCACATGGTTGTCGGCACGGCGTGTCTGCCGTTGTCATCCATGGCATGCCGGCGGGTTCGATCCGGTACCGCCCAAGCGGGCTTGAAGCCCAACGTTTTGTTGCCGCCAGCAGCTTCGATGCGCGGCATAACCGACCTGAAACGAGTTCCATGGATACCCGTCGCCTGATCCTGTTCTTCATTTTTTCGTTTTCCCTGGTCATGCTTTGGGACGCCTGGCAAAAGCAGCAGATCAAGGCCAAACCTGCACCACCAACCCAGCAGGCTTCGAGGGATGCCGGGATACCGCTGCCGACGATTCCGCTTCAGGCACCCACAGTGCCTGGTGCGGCCCCTGCGTTGCCCGGCGCCATTCCTGCGTTACCCGGTGTTACGCCCGCGGTACCGGGTGCGGTGCCTGCGCCTGCCGTACGCAAGGTAAGCGTCAAGACCGATGTCTTTTCAGCCGAGATCGCAGCCGAAGGGGGTGACTTGCGCTTCGTCGAACTGACGCAACACAAGGACACGGTCGACAAGAACCGCAACTTCGTATTGTTGGGCGATCACAGTTATTTCGCGCAAACCGGACTTCTGGCCCAGGGCGTCGAGTTACCCACCCACAAGACCATGTTCAGCCTGCCGGCGGGGCCGTTCGAACTCAAGGCCGGTGAGTCCAAGCTGACAGTGCGCCTGGAAGCGAGCTTGAATGACGTCAAGGTGGCGAAGATCTACACCTTTGCGCGTGGTTCCTACGCCATCGACGTGACCTACGAGATCGTCAATGGCGGGGCGGCGCCGATAGCGCCGTCTGCATACCTGCAAATGCTGCGCGATGGCAAGGCGCCGGCCGGGGATTCGCAGTTTCTGCAGACCTACACCGGGCCGGTCTTCTATACCGATGTGGACAAGTTTCACAAGCAGGATTTCTCCGACGTCGAGAAGGGCAAGCCGGTGCCAGTCAAGCCATCGCCGGACGGCTGGGTCGGCATGATCCAGCATTATTTCGCCGCCGCCTGGTTGCCGCAGGGCAATGCGAAGCGCGAGTTCTACAGCAAAAAAGTGGCTGACAACCTGTATTCGGCAGGGGTCATTGTGCCGATCGGCACCATCGCGGCGGGTGCGACCGGAACCATCACTTCCAAGTTGTACGTAGGTCCCCAGGATCAGGACCGCCTGAAGGAACTGGCGCCCGGGCTCGAACTGGTGGTTGACTACGGCTGGCTGACCATCATTGCCCAACCGATGTTCCTGCTCTTGAAGTGGCTGCACAGCGTGCTGGGCAACTGGGGGCTGGCGATCATCGCCTTGACAGTCATCATCAAGGCGGCATTTTTCCCCTTGTCTGCAGCTTCCTACAAGTCGATGGCGCGCATGAAGAAGGTCACGCCGCGACTGACCCAGCTGCGCGAGCGCTATGGTAGTGATCGCGCCAAGATGAACCAGGCGATGATGGAGTTGTACAAGGAGGAAAAGATCAACCCGCTGGGCGGATGCCTGCCGATCGTCATTCAGATCCCGGTATTCATCGCGCTTTACTGGACGTTGCTTGCGACAGTCGAAATGCGCCACGCGCCGTTCTACGGCTGGATCACCGACTTGTCGGCGCAGGATCCGTGGTACATCCTGCCGGTCATCATGGCGGTATCGATGTTCATCCAGACCAAGATGAATCCGACGCCACCCGATCCGCTGCAGGCCAAGATGATGCTGATCATGCCGGTGGTATTTTCGGTATTCTTTTTCTTCTTTCCGGCGGGCCTGGTGCTCTATTGGGTGGTCAACAACATTCTGTCGATCGCGCAGCAATGGCAGATCACCCGCATGATCGAATCCGGCCAGGATCCAGACAAGAAGAAAAAGAACTGATGGACCAGCCGGGCTGGTCGCGCCATGCCGGGAGCCTCTGATCCGATTGCTGCGGTAGCGACCGCGCCGGGCAAAGGCGGGATCGGTGTGGTGCGGATTTCCGGGCGTGATATCGGCGCTGTGATTGACGGAATTGTCGGGCGGGCGCTGCAGCCACGCTTGGCCAGCATGGCGGACTTCCGCGATGCCAGCGGGGCTGCGATCGATCGCGGACTGGCCCTTTTCTTCGAGGCGCCACGCTCCTTCACCGGGGAACAGGTGCTTGAGCTGCAGGGGCACGGCGGCCCGGTCGTGCAGAACCTGATCTTGCGGCGGGCACTCGAACTGGGCTGCAGGCTGGCCGAGCCGGGGGAATTCACGCGGCGCGCCTTTCTCAACGGCAAGCTCGATCTGGCGCAGGCCGAGGCCGTGGCCGACCTGATCGATGCGTCTTCGGCGCGTGCAGCGCGGGCGGCGCTGCGCTCGCTGGATGGCGAGTTTTCGCGACAGGTGGGTACGCTTCGCGACCGCGTGGTCGAACTGCGCGCACTGATCGAGGCCACTCTCGATTTTCCGGAAGAGGAGATCGATTTCCTGGAGCGCGCGCAGGCGGCCGCTCGGGTCAAAGACATCACGGACACGCTGGCCCAGGTATTGCGGCGCAGTCGTCAGGGCGCGCGTTTGCGCAGCGGCTTCACCATCGTTCTCGCCGGTCGGCCCAACGTGGGCAAGTCGTCACTTCTCAATCGCTTGGCCGGCGAAGAGGCGGCGATCGTGACAGCGATACCCGGTACCACCCGCGACGCCGTTGCGCGCTCGATCAACATCGACGGCATGGCGGTGAACGTGATCGATACCGCGGGACTGCGCGATACCAGGGATGAAGTTGAAGTCATGGGCATGGCCCGTACGCGCCATGAGATCGAGCGTGCCGATCTGGTGTTGCATGTGATAGAAGCCGGGGGCGCCACTGCCGAGGACGCTGCAGTGGCGGCGGCGATCCCGGCTGACATGGTGCGCCTGACAGTGCGCAACAAGATCGACATGACAGGCGAGACGCCCGGGGTGGTTGGCGACGTCGTCGGGCTGTCAGCCAAGACTGGCGCGGGCATTGACGCCTTGCGTCAGGAGTTGCTGCGCCGTGGCGGCCTGGATGGCGCCGGCGAGGATGTGATCATCGCGCGTGAGCGCCACCTGGCCGCGCTCGAGTTGACAGCAGCAGCAGTAGCGGGAGCGGCAATCCATCTGGTGCCGCCATCGGCGCAGCTTGAATTGGCCGCCGAAGAACTGCGCCACGCGCAGGAAGCGCTCAACAGCATAACCGGAGCGTTTGTTGCGGACGATTTGCTGGGGGAAATCTTCGGGCGATTTTGCATCGGGAAATAGCATAGGGTTCCAAGGTGTCCAACAAAATGTGGCGAGCGCATGCAAGCCTCCGACCATAGGCGTTTTTTTGATCCTACGATGTCCAAGCGGATGCATTGACAGCCGAGGGCTGGTGTGTCCAAATCAGTGTCCAAGCAGTGACTTGGGCATTGATCTGATGCTTACTTGGACACATGAGGGAATATTGCGCTCACCGACACCGCGCTGAAGGCGCTGAAACCGAAATACATGCCCTACACGTTTGCAGACCACCAGGGACCTTATGTTGACGTGCGCGCTGCGTGGCGCGCGTCATTTCTTTGAAGTCGCAGCCGGCAACATGGAACATGGCAACGCTTTCCTGGCGCAGGCCCGAATCTATTTGGCCCCGCCGCGGTGGTGGCGGTGATGGTTGCGCATCGTGCGCGCCTTCGCGCTGCCCGACTACGATGTGCACATGATCGAAGCGGGCGCGCATGCGGCAGTTTCAAACGAGTTGCGCGACCCGCAGACTCGCAACCTTCAGAAAGACTTGGAATACGGACTGGGCGAGCCGGCTAAGTAGGTGGCCTCGCCTGTGGCGGGGAACGTACTATGCGGCATGGCATCCGTCAGGCGTGGCCGAACCCGGCCCAATCTGGGCAAGCTCATGCCGCCCCGGCTGGGGCGCGTGTTCGACCGCGAGCGCCTGTTCGCCCGGTTCGATCAGGTACCGCAAACGCCCGCCATCTGGGTGGCCGGGCCGCCCGGCGCCGGCAAGACGACTCTGGTCGCAACCTACCTGGAAGCGCGCGGGATCCAGCCCCTCTGGCTGCAGCTGGACGCCGGCGATGCGGATCTGGCCGCGTTTGTGCACTTTCTCGATCTCGCGCTTGCCAATGCGCTGCCGCGTCGGCGCACGCGCATGGCGGTGCCCACTGCGGACGACCTGCGTGACAGCACCGGGTTCCTGCGCCGCTGCGTGCGTTATCTGGCGGCCAGCCTGCCGGTGCCCTGGGTGCTGGTGCTCGATAACGTGCAGGAGGCCGGCGTAGCTTCGCCGCTTCATGCGGGCCTCGCCGCCGCGATGGACGAGCTGCTGACGGGCGCCCGACTGATCTTCGTCAGCCGCGACCTGCCACCCGCCGCGTACGCGCGTGCGCTGGCCGGCCAGCAACTCGGCGTGATCGATGCCAGAGCCTTGCAATTCACGCTCGACGAGGCGCGTGCGCTGGTCGACCTGCACGGGCACCCGATCGCGGCCGAGACGCTGCGCCAGGACACCAACGGCTGGGCGGCGGCGATGATCCTGATGATTGCCGCGCGCGCCACCGCAGGTGTCGGTGCACCGGTCGACGACGAGGAGGCACGCGGCCGGCTCTTTGCCCTGTTCGCTGGCGAAGTGCTGGCGAAGATGGCGCCCGGCGATGCGGCTGCCCTGGCGCGCGTGGCCTTTCTGCCTGACGCGACACAGGCGATGGCAGTGGCCGTCAGCGGTGACGTGCGTGCCGGGCTGCTGCTCGCCGACCTGGCCGCGCGCAGCCTTTTCACCGACCGGCGCGCCGGCACCGAACCGGTGTACGTGTTCCATGCGTTGTTCGGCGAATTCCTGCGCGCCCACGCGGCGCAAACGCTGGCCCCCGGGGAGGTGCAGGCTATGCGACTGTCGGCGGCCACCCTGCTGGCGACGCGCGGCCAGGTCGACGTGGCGATCACCCGGCTGATGGATGCGGCCGCCTGGGACGAGGCGATGCGGCTCCTCGACCGCCATGCCGGTAGCTTCGTCGCGCAGGGCCGTACCGGCTCGGTGCTGGAATGGATTCTCGCCCTGCCGCCGGTACAGCGGCAGCAGCCCGCAATGCGCTACTGGCGCGGGCTGTGCCAGCTTGCGTCCAGCCCGGCCGTCGCGCTCGCCGAATTGCAGCAGGCCGCACACGGCTTTGCCGCGTCCGCCGACGCCGACGGTGCTTTCCAGGCCGCTGCCGCGGCCGCCGACGCGATCGTCTTCCTGGGCGAGCGACTCGACGTTCTCGAGCCGTGGATCGTGATTTTGGCGTTGCACGCGCCGGCTTACCTGGAGCGCCGCGTGGTCGACGCCGACCCGGATTTGGACCTGCGCGTGCTGCCGGGGCTCCTGGCCGCCTACGTGTACCGCAGGACAGCGGACCCGCTCACTGCCCGCCTGGCCAATGCCGCCGAGGTGCTGCTCGACCAGCCGCTGGCAGCCAGCCAGCGGATTCTGCTCGGCTCGCTCGCTACCTATCTCATGTGGACCGGCCAACTCGGCCGTCTCGACCGCATCATGGTCAAGATCGACCGCATGTGCGCGGTGCGCGACGCGGCGCCGGCGACACGCTTGCGCTGGTATGGCGTGGGGGTCCTGATCCGCTCGCTCCGCGGCCGCAGCGGCGAGGCCCTTGCCGACGCGCGCGCCGCGCTCGAGGTGGCAGCCGGGCAGCCGCCGATGCTGGCGCGCGCCCACCTGCTGATGGTGCTGGCCGGGCTGTCGGCGCGCGACGCCGCGCTGGCGCGCGCACACCTCGCAGAGGCCGCGGCGCTGATCGTTCCGGGCAGCCCGATCGACGTCACGACCTATGCCTTCCAGCGCGGCTTGCTGGCCCTGCTGGACGCCGACTGGGCCACTGCCCAGCGCGACATGGACGAGGCCCTGGCGAGCGGGCGCGTCTCGGGGTGGCCGGTGCGCGAGCACATCGCCTTGCTGGGCGTGTGTGTGGCTGCCACGCAGAGCCGTGCCTTCGAGCGCGCCGAGGCGGCGCTGGGCGAAGCGCTGCAACATCCTTTTTTTGCCGGGTGCACCTGGCACCACTGGATCGCCGCGCTGGTCGAGGCGCACCTCGCCGATCGCCGGGGCGACCTGCCACGCTGTCTGGGCGCGCTGCGGCGTGCATTCGGCGTTTCGCGGCTGCATGGCTACGACTACGGCCCGCTCCTGTATTGCTGCGGCGATGCCATGTCGCGCCTGTGCGCACTGGCGATCGGCAACGGCATCGACGCGCCGATCGCGCTTGCCATCGTGCACAGGTACGGCTTGCCGGCGCCCGCCGAAGTCGGTGAACACTGGCCCTGGCCGATTCGCGTGCGCACACTGGGCCGCTTCCTGATCGAGTGCGACGGTCAGGCGCCGGCGCAGTCGCGCAAGGAAAGCCGCAAGCCGCTCGACCTGCTCAAGCTCACCATCGCGTTGGGCGGTGCGGCGGTGCGCGTCGACCGGCTGGCGGCGCTGCTGTGGCCGGAGATGCCGGGTGACGCCGCGCAGAACTCGTTCGACAACGCGGTGCACCGCCTGCGCAAGTTGATCGGCGAGCGTCACGTGCTGCTGCAGTCGGGCGCACTGAGCCTCAACCCCGCCACCTGCTGGACCGACGTGGCCGGCCTCGAGGCCGGTTTGCGCCAGGCCGATGCCCTGCCGGCGGACGCCGCGCCGGCCGTGGTGGCCGCCATCGCCGAGCGCATGCTGGCGCTCTACCAAGGCGATTTCCTGGCTGGCGACGATGCCCACGCGGATGTGCTGCTGGCACGCAATCGCCTGCGCGCGATGTTCCTGCGTTGCATGACCGCCCTGGGCGCCCTGCTCGAAGTGCAAGGACTGGCAGAGCACGCGGCGCTGGTGTACCGCCGCGTGCTGGAGCGCGAACCGCTGGCCGAAGACGTGGCGCGCCACCTGATCGGCTGCCTGATCGGGCTCGGCCGCCGCGCCGAGGCCTGGGAGGTGTATCGCGGTTGCCGCCAGCAATTGTCCGTGCTGCTCGGCATCGCCCCGTCGGCACAGACCGAAGCGCTGGCCGCGACCCTGCGTACCGCCTGAACCGGCCTTAAGGGGTGCGCGCAGTTCGGCCAGACGGTGCCGCAAGGCGAATCTCTAAGTCATCTCTAGGTGCCGTGACGTTATCGTGGCTCCCGTGGTTGCCCGCACTTGCCCGCACCGCGCCCGTACCCAACCGCCAGGAGAGTCACATGTACGCCATGAAAATTTCGAGACGCCGGTTTCTTTGTCACAGTGGTGCCGGCTTGGCCGCTCTCGGACTCGCCCGGCCATATCCGGTTGCGGCACAGTCCGCGCCGGGTGCCCTACGCATCCTGTGCAGCGGGCCGGGCGGCAGCATCCCGGACATCATCGCGCGGCGCTATGCCGAGCACATGGGCACGCGCCAAGCCGGTAGCGCGGTGGTCGACAACCGCGCCGGCGCCGCCGGCCAGATCGCGGTCAGCGCGCTCAAGCAGGCCAGCCCGGACGGCGCCACCGTCCTCCTCGCGCAAGGTGCGATCGCAACGGTGTATCCGTATCTCTACGCCAAGCTGGCGTATGACCCCGCAGTGGACCTGAAACCGGTGTCGCTGGCAGCTGAAACCACCCTCGGGCTGGCGGTCGGCCCCGGCGTGCCGGCCGAGGTGCGTGACTTGCGTGGGTTCCTCGACTGGGCAAGGCGCAATCCGAAATCGTCGAATTTCGGTTCGCCCGGCGTCGGCACCCTGCCGCACCTTCTGGGCGTGGTGCTGTTTCGCGAGGCGCAGGTGGAAGCGCAACACGTTGTGTACGCCGGCGGGCCGCCGGCCATGGTCGACCTTCTGGGTGGGCGCATCGCGGCGCTGGTCCTGCCGGAAGGCTTGCTGCGCCAGCACCAGGTGGCCGGCAAGCTGCGTGTCCTTGCCACTTCGGGCAGCACCCGCAGCGTCTACATGCCGGAGGTTCCAAGCTTTGTCGAACAGGGCTTTCCGACCCTTGTAATGCTCGAGTGGTTCGCCTTTTTTATGCCGGGCGCGACGCCACCGGCAACGGTGGAACGCGTCTCGCAGTCAATTCGGGAGGCGGCCGCCAACCCGCAACTGGGCGCCGGGCTGGGTGAGACCGGCATGCTGGCGAAGGCTGGCACACCGCTGGCGCTGGCCGAGCGTATCGCCGTGGAGCAACGCTATTGGCAGGGGGTGATGCGCAGCACCGGCATCCGTGCCGAATGACGCAATCAACTGTGGGTCCTACTATCAGCCAATCGTCGACGCCGGTGGCCTACGCTTGGGACGCGGCGGCGAGCGGCTGGAATCAGAACGCCGCGCTGGTGCGTGCCTGGCTGCGCGGTGCCACCGACGCCATGCTCGACGCCGCCGGCGTCGTGCTGGGCGCGCGGGTGCTCGATGTCGCTGCCGGCACGGGTGACCAGACCCTCGACATCGCGGAGCGGGTCGGGCCGGGTGGGGACGTGCTGGCGACCGACATTTCGCCCGGCATCCTCGCGCTGGCAGACGAGAATCTGCGTGGCGCCGGCCTGACACAGGCGCGCACCCGGGTGGCCGATGCACAGGCACTCGGCCTGGCAGGCGCAGGCTTCGATGCGGCAGTCAGCCGCCTGGGCCTGATGTTCTGCCCCGTGCCGCTCCTGGCCCTGCGTGAGATCCGCCTCGCGTTGCGCCCGGACGGGCGTTTCAGCGCACTAGTGTTTGCCGGCCCGCAAGCCAACCCATGCCTGGGCATCCTCGCACGCACCGCGCAGCGCCATGCCGGCGTCACCCCGGGCGATCCGTTCACCGCAGGCTCACTGATGAGCCTGGGCAAGCCCGGGTTGCTGGCGCAATTGCTGCAGGAAGCGGGATTTGTCGACATCGAAGTACAAGGTGTGGCGGCGCCGTTTTGCCTGCCTTCGGCGCATGACTACGTCGAATTCGCGCGCATCTCGGCAACCCCCATCATCGAGATGCTCAAGGGCCTGTCCACAGCGGCGCAGGCCGCTGCTTGGGACGACATGGAACATCAGCTCGAAGCGTTCTCGACGCCGGACGGGTGGCAGGGGCCGAACCAATTGTTGCTGGGTTCGGCCCGTACCGCGGCGTAGGGCGCACCCGACGTGAAATCGGCCGCGCCGAACTGGTGCTGCACATAGTTGTAGCGCATTGCGAAACCGCCAAAGACCGCGCCGTTGCCGACACCATTCTGGCCGGCGTGGCGCTTATGCGGGTGTTTAACAAGATCGACGCGATCGATGTCGCGCCGGCCCGCCTGGACGACGAGATCGCGCTTTTAGCCAAGACAGGCGCGGGCGTGGACCTGTTGCGCGCCGAACTGCTACACCGCGCCGGCCTGGATGGCGCCGGCTCTGGCAGCCTGTCGGGCTTGGGGAGCGTCGGCTGCAAATCGGCCGCAGCGGTCCATTTTTCACCGCCTTCTTGCCCCATAGCTGGGCTATGGGGCGGCGAATGCGGCAAAAACTGTCC